>OJJU01000060.1_pt1 | contig 46623 bp, 69 predicted proteins | sample 1596141 | NCBI WGS metagenome assembly OJJU01 (sample SAMEA4350150, study PRJEB24818) | metagenome | biome: human; feature: gut; material: faeces | place: Denmark | collected 2013-09
TTATACCTATTTCTTGTAGCTTGCGATTGAGAGTATGAGCGGTTATATGCAAATCGTCAGCCACCTGTGTTGTTGTCATGCAACTTGTAGACGCAAGTGTTTTGTCGTAGTAGTCTGCTTTAGGTGCAGCTACAGTTAGTTCTTTCTTTTGCAAGTTGATTGTTTCTGCTTGCTGTTCGGTTTGTGTCTCAAGCTGTCTGATACGTTCCTCACGCCGTGCAAGTGTTCTCTGAGCGATAACGTAGGCACGAGCCATAATATCCTCGTCGCTGTCATTTTCGTTTGTTGCAATGTAGCCGCCTTTGGTGCGGATTTCGTGTAGGATTTTCTTTACGCCTTTCTTAAACTGCTTGGCGATAGGCTTGCGAGAAGACATAAGTACTTCATACAAGCCATCTTCGGTTAAGAACCAGGTGTCGCCACTACGACTGCTTAGGTTTAACTTAAGCACTTCTTCTTTGTCTACCCTCTCTATAAGAGTTGTAACATTTTTAATACCGAGCCAATTCATTAAATCATTTGCTCGAAACAAAGGACGTTCGACCGACCCCCATACATCAATTTCCTTATCAAGGAAAGTTGATTTGTTGATAATTTTTACCTCGTTCATTTTGCTAAGATTTTTGAACGTAAAACTAAGCAGACACATAAAGGGCGTACTGCTACCCTCTGTTCAATCCCTCTTAGCTGAATGGGACGCATACACCATTACAATGTACACGAGGGGCAATACGCCTATGTCGTATTTCCAAGAAAGTCGAGCATAAAAATGCTCTCCCAATGTTGGAAGAGCCGCTAACCTCAACCAACTAAGATTTTTTGAACGCCACAAAATTATAAAATCTTCTGTAATGCGCCAAATTTTTCTTGAGATATTTTTAAAAACTAAATAAAAACTGGGTGTTTTATTAGCTTGTGATTCTAAAATTATACTGGATATTAGTTTTAGCTAAATCCATATACCCTGTATAATCACATTCTTAATGTACATATTTACTTATTTAAGTAACCTTAGCAACTCTTCCCGTATTGCCTTTTGAACCTGTGATTTTGTTCTTGTGGTCGCCATGCCGTAAGAACCACTATTTGTAAACACATCACGACCGAAAGAATATCCATCTGATGTTCTAACAATGTCAACGATATGTCTTTTGTCGTATGTGCTCTGATGGCTTATGCGATATTCTACATCCTTAATGCGTATATATTCAGAATCGTTTTGCTTTGGCAGCTTAAAACTATTTATTTCTTTTGTTTTTGCACTGATATACTCAGCATTATATTTTGTGCTTGCGCTCGCACTGTTGTTTGTCCTGCTCGCACTTGCATTGTTTGCGCTTACTGTCCTTGTCGGTCCTCCACCTTTTGCCATAATCTTTTGTTTTTTTGCAAAGTTAATGATTTATGTAATTCGGGGGGGTAAGCAGTGCCTACCCCGTGTAAACAATTAATCCTCGTCGTCACGTTCAAGTTCCGCGTCAGGGTTCTCTGATTTGAAAATTCTCCAAGCCTTGTTGAGTCTGCGACGCTGATATTTAAGGTCATCCTCGAGTTCTTCCCAACCTATAAGGTATATATCACCATCTTCTTCTACGTATTCAACTTTGTAATCTAAGTCATCTACGGTAGCTTGAAGACCAATAACGTTGCCATCCTCGTCTTTGGTATCCTGCGTGTCTACAAGACCCATCGGGCTGTAACCTATACAGGTACATTCGATGTCGGGCAGTGACATTTCGCCGCAAGTATCAAAATACTCGCGAAGGTCATTATTAAGCTTCACTACCTTGTTCTTGAGCGTGTTGAGCTTTCTGAGTTCTCTCTTTGTAAGCTCGAACTTGATTTTGTTTTGTAATAATTCAAACATTGTTGTATCTCCTTGTTATTAATTTTAACACCACAAAACTAATAAATTATTAATAAACAGCAAAATAATTAATAGAAAATATTTAGTATTTAAGATATTTTAAACCTTTTACAGGCGCACTACAATAATATATATAATAAAAGACCGACTCTCGCGAGCCAGCCTCCCTAAATTTAACCTATTGCTTATGTTTCAAGCAAAGGTACTGCTTTTGTTAATATGAACACAAATCCTATTCGTTCTCGGATAAACTTTCTTTATTTTCTCCGATTTGTTTATTCATCTTGGAATAATCTTCTATCTGATGCGTAAACGGCGTAAGCTTTTCCAGTTCCTTTTTCAAAGAAAACTCTTCGTTGAAGAACGCAACGCCTTCCTGTATCTTTTTCACCGCTTCGAGTTTCTTTTTCGTCGTAACCACTGGGTTGATGTATATGCACCCGTTCTCTTGGGCGAACCGCCGGCACTCGTTGCCGCCGCCATATATCACGAACAAAGGAGTCTTGCCGAGTGCCCAGTCTTTTGCTATTGATAACTCAAAGGCAAGGTTGTTTAGTCTGTCTGAATAGCCGCGAGTCGCAAAAGCTTGCCAACCGCGCGGAACGCCAAGCATGTTTAGTTGATACCACTTCTGCGCTACGTTAAGGTCGACGAATACCCCGATGCCTTGGGACTGCATCGCGCGAGCTATCCAGCGCTTTTTGTAAAGTGCTTGCATACCGAAAGATATTGGCGTTTCGTTGTAAAGCGAAAAGTTCGGCTCTACGATATTCGCAGGACGGTGCTGCTTGAATATCTTTTCGGGGTGTTCGTACACAGATGTAAAGCGATAGTCATCAGTATAAAAATGCAGCGTTCCCTGTCCGCCCATGTTGTACGTGCGCTTTTGCTCACCGAAGCAGAGAAACGGTATCTGACATTCGCGAGCCTGCATATTAATGTCAAGTGTAGGTATTTCCAGCTCGTTGTCCGTTGGGAACAGCATATCTGGTATTGTTACATCATAATCCCTTCTCATTGTCGTATTGTTTTAGGTAGTCCTTGATTTTGTTATATAGACTCACAATAGCCTTGTCTTTGGCTTGCATATACTGCCAGTATTTGCGTGTTTGGTTAATAACATTCTGCCTTGTGCGAGAAATAAGCCGTGCGGCGCGTTCAGGATGAATGTTATAATCTCTTGTTATAAGACAGTACAAGCCGCGAAGCTCGTTAGTTTTCGCCGTTTTAATCTCTGACACCAGTTGCATAAAGGTTATGCCACCAACCGCACAAACGGCATTTAGAATGCGGTCAGCCCAAAGGTACTGTTCTGTTTGCGAATACATCATAAGCAATAAATTTAATAATTATCGCTGCAAAGTTAGTGAAAACTAATAGAATTGCAATACAAACTCTTAAAATATTATAAATAATTAATAGAAAGTTATTAAGATTGAGAATGTTTTATTAATTTTGTGGCGTGCAAAAGCAAAAGTATTGCTACAATGCACCACTCAACGACCCGTGTACATCGTGAAGTGTCGAACATGGATTTAGGCGCGTTTTTACAAACGCATTAAATACGAAGCGGCGAGGTAAGTACACAACCTTGTCGCTTTTGTTTTTACAAACATGAAAGTAAAGAGATATATAATAAATCAAATGTATCGCAATTCCGATTTAAGAAAGGCGATAGCGTTTTCTTTGTTTGTAAAAGCGCACTCTCGCAATTCTATTATTAAGAATTGGAATATTAACAAATTACATGATATAACAGGCGTAAGCGTAAACGCTATAAAGGCAAGATTAGCTACTTTGCGCAGCATGGGCTTGATTGAAGAAACGGGCGTTGATAAAAAGCACCTCGTTTTCAAATCGTTGCACAGTCATACCGCTCACCGCAACGTTGTCCTGCCGAGTGTTGAATTTAAACCTGATGTGAACTTAAAAAAGAATGCCTATGCACAAGAAATCAAGAATTTAGAAAATGTTTTAGTCGCAATGTTGCTTGTAGAAATACAGCGTCGAAAAGACTTTGCCGAACAAATGATTCAGCAGAAGCGCAACCCACATTCTAAGAAAGAATATACGGAAGCGGTGAAAACTTGTAATCGTTTTGGTTATAGCAGAAGATTTATAGACAGAGGTATTTCATACAAATACATGGCGGCAAAAATAGGTATGTCTATCTCTAAATCAATGCAAATAGTAAAATTCGCGGCGAATTATGGTATCGTAAAGAAAATGCGCAATATCGCCAAAAGATTTAGCATGTTTGCAAAATACACAGAAGACATGCTTACAAACTATACATATAGTTATCGTAACTGGATATATAAAATATACGCCAACAAATACGTCGTGCTATAATATGGTATATATTTGATATTGAAAAACTAAGATTTGAAATTATGCACTTTATGACAACAACAGGAATAATATTACTCGTAGCCTACGTCGCCTTTGTGGTGGGTTCGTTAGGCTATACGATAGGGTTCCTTCACGGAAACTCCGCGAAATACAACGAACATAATGAGCTTTAATCTATGGAAGCAATGGATAAAGAAGCCTACGAAATCAAAAGGACGGCATGACGCGAGCTGAACGTAGGGCGTACAAGCGTATGCTGGCGAAACAAAAGAAAGCAAACTCATGGAAAAAGAAGTAAGAATACCGATTTTGGGTGTAATCGAAGAAAGCGAAACCTTTACTGGGAACGAACGCTATTTTCTTGACTATTACCCACATGGAGAAGGAACTTATCTTGTAAAGATAGGTAAGTGTTTCAGGGAGTTACGCGATGTGCGCATCCGAAATGAAAAAACATCAGATGGTAGAACAAGGTGTGACCTTGCCATATTCTCCATTTGTTCGTCGGCTGTTGTCGAGGAGATAAAGAAGGAGCACGAAGCAACGTTAAAGGACTATATCGAGGAGTGTTGCGTCAAGATACTACCCTCGGTAAACGCCAATCGTGACGATGTGAGAAATGTAGACGAGAAAATGAGTGTCCTCATAAAACAACTCGCCTCCGATACCACATGCCTCAAAGAAGCTCTCAATTCTATCAAGGAAGATGGTGTTGCATCCAGCAACGGAATTAGCGAAAAGACTTTGCTTGGAGCACTGGAAATTGTAACAAAAAAGGACAATAATATGGCAAACGAAAACAACAAATCTTATTTTCTTTTGGTGTTCGAGAAGGGCAACACCATGCCGACTATTGTATCAGCAGATGTGATTGCGGAGATGTATCCATGCGCTGATAAAAAAATAGTTGATATTACAACCACGAACGGCGATATTATTTGCTTCGAGAACGTCAAGTCGTTTAAAATGGTTCCTGCCGAGGAAATTAACTTTAACATGTAACGACAAACATATAAAATACATAAAATGAAACACGTCAGAATTTATTTAACTGAAGAGTGCAACGCTTCCTGTCCGTGGTGTTTTAACAAGCATAGTAGAAATAATAGACACATGGATACCGAGAAGTGCAAACAACTGCTTGACTACTGCGCCAAAAATCAAGTAAAAAGTTTGGGCGTTTTTGGTGGAGAGCCGACTATTCATCCCGACTTTGTGGAAATATGGAATTACGCTTACCTTTTGTTTGACAAAATCACTCTATACACAAACGGCTTGAACAGGGATGTACTCTCTCAAATACCGCTTTCAGAAGATAAGGGGCTGAATGTTAATTTCCGCCACTTGGAACACATAGACCCCAAATGGCTGAAGCAATCGTCATTGGCGACAGAGGTAGTTATTGGCAGAAATGCCGATATAGACGCACTGATCGAAAAGATTAAGAGGATTTACAAGGAGGTTCAAGAGGTTGATGGAAGTGTGTTTTTCAACCTTACCCTGGACTGCACACTAAATATATTCAAACACAAAGAGGATGTGCTCCCTCAATTTGATAAAATTCTTGATTTTGCACTGACGCATCCAGATTATCAATTTGGTGTTGACCACAAGTACCCGAAATGCTGTTTACCAGAAGGCATGGCACGGAAAATACATGTATTATGTGGAAGAAACATAGATGACGATAAAGAACTGTTTCTATGCAATCCCATAGAGCGTAAAACTCCATTGATTACTGCCGACTTCAAGGCACGAACCTGTCCGCAATACGACGGTCATTCTATAGACATCTTCAAAGAGGACGGCACTATTATTCCGTTTGCGCAACTGTCAAATTTTATAGCTTTTGAAATAATAGACAGATGGCGTTCTCTAAAAGACACGTCTTGTGCCAAGTGCAAATACTTTATGTCAGAATGTAATGGTGGATGTTTTTCGTACAAGTTTAAACATTAATAAACTAACAACAGATATGAAGAAAACAATCAAGACATTTGTCGGTAGGCTGCGCGATGCGTGGTCTATAATACGAGGATACAATGGTGTCGTCCATATTCTCTTTAACAACGACGTAAGCAAAGCGAGTGCTCTTTTCACCGCAACCGTTCTTACAGGCATTCAATGGCTGAAGAGTAAAGACGATGTAAACGTACCTTCCCGTACCGATATGCTTCTGGACTTACTTAGTAGCAACAATAGCATAGTGATGCTCACAAAGGATGCTGACGGCACGCTGACTTACTGCTACGACTGCAAGTCGGAAGAAGATTTTGACGACTTAATCAATATGGAGGTGAAGTAATATGGAAAGTGAGATTTACTACATCAACATGGATGGCAATATCTACTTCAAGGTTGAAGATGGTGTTGTCTGTTCGCAAGGCAAGCAGACCAGCGTATCACCCGATAAACTCTCCGACTTCCTTGCAATAGCAAAGGAGTTAGGATATAAAACTGGGAAGCTATGAAAGCCGTACTGACATTAGACAACGGGGCGAAGATTGCCGCAGACATCTTGCCCCCCCCGATTGGAAAACTCCGCAGACCACGTTTTCACGACGAATATGAACGTTGGTTTGTAGAGGAGTTTAACAAGGCGCAGCCACACCTGGTTCACAAGGCGGTGAAGGCGCACATATTAAGACACTAATAATACAACATATATGACAGAAGAAAGATTTTACTGCGAATGCCCGAGATGTAGCGTTCACAACAAAAAGACGAAGGCTCTTGCAAACAGCTTGGAGTTTTTCAAAAACGCCGAGTTTGGTTTCGGCGAGGACTTTACTCCCGAAATGTTTTTCGACCGCCTTAAAGAAGGCGTTGCAAGACTCAACTGCAAATACAAAGGCAGAGAGATTGAGGTCACGATGATGCGCTTCGGTGATACAATATCGTACGACTTCAAGGACAATCCTAACAGCGATGCCTGTCTTGGTGGCTTGACTCTTATGCCAATAGTAACAACTATTTACAACATAAACAAGTTTAAAGTCGAATAACAATGGGAATAGCATTAACAATCATTAATCTTATCTGTTTTTGGGGAGCATGGTACTTCCTTGGCAGAAGTTCGATATACAATAGCCTACTGAAGAGCTATAAAGAAGCTTTAACAATCATCGGTAAGCAGCAAGCATTAATACAGGCTTACGAAATGAAGTATAACACAGAGAAAACGGAAGAAGAAAATGGAGAACAATATTAACATTGCGGAAATACTCCGCGATATGCCAAAAGGCACAAAGCTGTATTCGCCGCTGTTTGGCGAATGTAATCTCGATAATGTTCGTACCTCTAACCGGGAAATATACCCGATTGTTCTTTTAACCTCTGTGGATACTTCGGTAGGTTTTATAAAAACGGACATTATTTCGAAGGTTTTGAAGACTCGGAGTGTTTTTTTCCCTTCGGACAAGATGCGTCGCTGGGACAAGTTCTTCAAGCGTGGCGATATTGTGTATAATCTGTACAGCAAAATGTACGCTGTATTTGAGTGTTGGACAAATGATGATTACACAGAGTTCAATACCACAATCAACTATTATGATGACCATACATTTGGAGAAGAAGAAGTCTGCACCACGGATAGCTTTGTAAAAGCTACCGACAAACAGAGAGTAGAGTTTATTGAAGCGGCAGAAAAGCACTATGGCGGCAAGTATAATCCTGAAACGTTGCAAGTAGAGCCTGTTAAGGTTGTTGAATCTAAGCGTTCGTTCGAACCGTTCCAAAAGGTGTTAGTAAGAGATGCTAAAGACGAGGTATGGAAGGCTGATTATTTTTCCCATTACGAAGAAGGCGATAAAATAGCCCCGTATGTTTGTGTAGGGAGTTATTTCAGACAGTGCATCCCCTACGAAGGCAGCGAACACCTTTTAGGCACGGATAAATCACCCGAATAACAGCATGGCTAAAGATTTCTCGCTTGCAGATGTCAAGTTCCGCGAGACAGAGCATATCGCTTTTGCGGATGAATATATCACATCGTATGTATCAACGGACATCGTGCCAAAGATATACATGAGCGTGAATACTCCTCGTGACGCAACAGGGCTTGTTTCAGGCAAGCCCAAGCGTTACTACCGCACACGATACAGCGCATGGGTAAAGGAAAAGACATTTGCCAAGCAATATCAGAAAATAAGAGAAAAATTCTAAGTATGATAAATCTTTCTTTAGATAGACACGATTTTCTATTCGCGGTTGAGGGCTTCGCAAGAGGCTCACACCTCCGTCAGCACGTCTGGCAGGAGATTGTGTATAAGTCAATTCCACAGATGTCAGAAGACGATATGGATTTTCTTTGGTTCTATATGCGACGCGACATCTTCGAGCGATACTTCTACGAGCTGAACGACAAGAAGAACACGCACTTTGGTTACGAGGACTTTATGCACGCACTCGCTGCTCTGCACAGAGGAAATCGCTACAAGGTGACATTTTACAGCGAGATAGAGCACAAGCAGCTCCAAGCTCTCTGCTACCGCTTTGAAGGCGAATATCATCCGCTTTACCTCTACATTGACGGCAAGGTAGTCGGCAAGACGAAGAAAAGCAGCGGCTTGCAATCGTTCAATGCGTTTGTTCCGAACGAGTGGATAAAGGCAGTTGCAAAGCACAAGATGCCCGAAAACGAACACGTAGAACTCGGCAGAGAAGAATGGTGGAACGACTTGGAAATTTACGATAACTTTAAAACGAAACTATTATGATTGACGAAAAGGAAAAACAGGATGGAATGAAGGCTTGCTTTGACCGTAGGGTTGACGATAAGGTGGAACGTGGACTTATGCGTGACCCTCTTATTGCCTACACAAGAGGGTTTGACGATGCAATAGATTGGTTCAAGAAATCTCTTTGGCATCCTGCTAAAGAAAAGCCTATTTTACAAAATAGGAAGCCATGCCTTAGTAGAACTATATGACGGAAGAATAACATTATGGGAAACATGGAGAGTTTATGAAGCTATCTGTAATAGGAAGGGATATGTTGTAAAATGGTGCTACATTGAGGACTTGCTGCCGAAAGGAGGTGAGAAATGAAATTCGTAAGCCAGCTTTATTATTTGCCATCAGCATGTGATGTTATTCCAGACGCAGTAGCCTCCCCAAAGGATTACGGTCAAGCACTTCAAAACTCAAATAAAAAAAAGAAAGAAATGAGCTATAACTCAAGAAGAAAATGTGATGTAAGGCACATTATAAGCTGCGGTCTTTGCCCTCAGATGTTTAATTGCCCTTATGACAAAGAAGATGAAAGAGTAGTATTTACAAAAAAACACACAGGAAAATGATTAAAGCTAAATACCGCGAGTGCAAAGCATTTTGCTTTGCTAACAAAAAACATTGGCAGTTTTTTGCACTGCCGGCTATCTGCGCATCACGCTATGATGATAGAGTAACAGTAGGTTTTGTCTGGCTGTTTTTCTCAGTTTATCTACGAATCGCATTAAATACTCAAAAGAATGATTAAACCAGAAGACCTAAGAATAGGCGACCTTGTAAGAGCAAACCACGATTGCGCATTTCCGAAAGGCACAAAGTGTGTTGTTACCGATATACGTCCCGAGAAAGTATTTAAAGATAAAAAAGGAGTAGTCAGTCTAAGTGCTATCAACGATGACGACGACGGTCCTTGGGGCGTTTGGTGTTGCAATGTCGAAGGCATACCCGTTACACCCGAAATACTCAACAAAAATGATTTTAAGGAAGAAGCCGTTGGTAAATACTATACAAAGCCTCTTGATAACGAGGAGTATTCTCTTGCGAGATATTTGGCGGTAGAGCGGAAAAGTGGTAATTGGGGCGTTTTCATTAAGTATTGTAGTTTGTACGATTATGCTCTGTTACGAAAAATTAACTACATCCACGAACTTCAACATATCCTTTGGGCGTTGGGCTTGAACGCAGAACTAAAAGTATAAATGTATGAAGAAGATAATGTTCAACGACAAGTACGGCTTAACGCAAGCCGTACTTGAAGGCAGAAAGACCCAGACCAGGCGTATGCTAAATCCTACAATGTTTTTTCAAAGATTGGAGACCTACGAAGGGTGGTCAAATGAGGACATTAGTGCTTGGAAAAGGTCATGTAATAGACGGCTCAACGAAGCCCAAGGAGATACGCTTCAGCAGATGCTTGATTATGCTTTGTCGTCTTCACGTTACAAACTTGGTGAAACCATAGCCATCGCACAGAGATACGAAGATGTGGCAAAGGACGATGACTTTTCCCGTCTTTATAGCAATATTTTGGGGCGCATCCTATTCGAGAAAGGATGTCACAACAAAATGTTTGTTCGTGCAGACTTAATGCCTCATCATATTCGCATCACAAATATCCGTGTCGAACATCTACAAAGCATAAGCGATGAAGACTGCATAGCGGAAGGTATCTATCCTAAAGCAAATGGGAGGTGGTATTGTTATGATGTCGTAATACGGATGGGGGTAAGCTACGACCCTTACCCTGACCCACGCGAAGCCTACGCTGCCCTAATAGACAAAATCAGCGGCGAGGGTACATGGGAGAGCAACCCTTGGGTTTTCGTCTACGATTTTGAACTTGTAAAATAAACATTATGAACGAACAAATGAAACAGTACACTGGTACAAAGACAGTGAAGGCTATGCCTATGACAATGGGTGAAGCCTACGAGCGCAAGCTCTTGAAAGAGGGTGTAAGACCCTCTGAGTGTGAAACAGATAAGGCTGGCTACCTCGTTGAGTACGAAGGCGGCTATCAGTCATGGAGTCCGGCAGATGTATTCGATAAGGCTTACAAGCCGTCCGAAACGTTCGTCAACAGAATGGTTCTTGAACTCGAAGACCTTGAAAAACGCATGAATAAATGCGATAACTTTCTTTCTTCGGATGAGTTCAGTGCTTTAGACGCACTTTCTCGTGCTTTGTTGACTGTGCAAAGAGGGGTGATGGGGCAATATTACTTTGTCTTGGCAGACAGATTTATAAAGGCAAATAAGATGAAAGCTAAGCTGTCCAATTTTACATTCGGCACGGCAGTACTTTATCTTAAAGCAGGCATGGCTGTCCGCAGAGCTGGTTGGAATGGCAAAGGTTTATTTGTTGTCAAGCAAGTACCTGCTCGTATTTCAGCCGACATTATCCCTAACATGCAGTCACTTCCTCAGTCTGCCAAAGACATCATTATAGCACGTGCTGAACCACACATCGCTTACACTAATCAGATGCTCATAATTCACCCAGACGGACGTGCCGACTCTTGGGTTCCGTCTTCGAGTGATGTATTTGCAGAGGACTGGGAGTTGGTAACTGAATAATAACTCTCTCCCCAGTGACAGTGGGGAGAGAAGTTAGTAATCATAAGACAATGAATAAAGAAAAAGCTATTGAGTTAATAAAAGAGGTTAAGGATAGCCTCTTTCTTACAAAGGGTTTGTACATGGGCAAGGACGAGCACCTTATGGCATATATGGATTTGAATATACAAAGATGTGAGCAAGCTATAAAAGAATTGGAGGGTTAATATGACAAAATTTAAAGTTATTAGATATTGGGACACGTATCCCGATGGAGTTGTTGCAATTTGTAATACAGAGGAAGAAGCAGAAGAGATATGTAATAAATATCGTAGAAGCCGCAAGCCTATGTACGACTATTTAGTCCGAAAGGAGGGTGAATAATGACCAGAGAAGAGTTAAAAAATAAATATGGAGATGAAATATGCGAGTTATGCTGCCGAGAGTATTTTGTTAACAGAGCATTTCCCGAGACGCTTTGTGAAGGTCGTTATTGCGAGGATGCAGAAGATAGTTTCGCAGATGAACATAATATAGAACTGGAGAATTAATATGACAGAAGATGATTTTGTAAAACAGATGCGTGCTCTCAACAAAAAAGAAATAGAGATTGCACGTCAGAAATATGAACTAAAAAAGCAATACCTCGAAGAATATCCGATAAAAATTAACGACAAGGTAGATTGTAACGAAAAAGCCTGTTGGGTTAGCAATATTCGTTTCACTACCTTATAGTAAGGTATTTCTTGGTTAATTACCCAAAGAAGTACGGCGAACGCTCCAATCGTGAGCAGTGCGCTTGGGGAGTAACAAAAGTATAATAATACAATTAAAGCAGATAGTTATGACAAGAGAAGAAGCAAAAGAGATGCTGCCTATAATACAGGCATTTGCAGAAGGTAAGGAGATAGAGTTTAGAAGTAAAGGGTTTGACGAAGAATGGAAGAAAGTAAACGAAATTCCTGGACTTTCGTATAGTTCTTTTGATTACCGCGTCAAGTCCGAACCCAAGTACCGCCCGTTTAAGGATGCGGACGAGTGTTGGCAGGAGATGCTGAAACACCAGCCGTTTGGGTGGGTAAAGACAATAGCCAACATCCCAGAACTACACAATATATCAGCCATTTTCCCATCTGCTGAATTTCCTGTCCTATTGGGTATTGATTTTGAGGAAGGTGAGGCGAGAGAGTATTCACTTAAATTGTCTGAAATGTACGATTTATACACATTCGCCGACGGCGCGCCGTTCGGAGTAAAGGAGGGAGTATGGGAAAATTAGACGGTATTATATTACTTGTGTTTGGGTGCATCATAGCATTTCTCACAATAGATTTTATCATTGGTGTTCATTTTGGCATGCAATATGGCTTTTTGTCAATGGCAGCAGAACTTATAATCTGCGGACTGTTGATAATCAAACTCGCAGATAAAACAGAAGATAAATTATGAACAGAGAAATAAAATTCAGAGGCAAACGTCTCGATAACGGTGAATGGGTGTATGGCGACTTACTCCATCTCGTAGACGGCATGTACATAAGCAACGACCACGGAAGTAACATGGCGCGAGTCTATCCCGGTACGGTCGGGCAGTACACTGGACTGAAAGATAAGAACGGCAAGGAAATTTATGAGGACGATATTCTTGCGCATAACGGCAAGAATATTGGTTTCGTAGCGAATGATATGCACTGTTATTGTTTTGATTTAGTGTGCACCAACACTGCAAACACAAGTACAATTTCGTTGCACGATACTGTTGTCAACGATCACGAAGGCGATGTAGAAATTATCGGCAATATTAACGACCCAGTGGAGTTTTGAACATAAAAAATAAATAAAACAATGAGAAAAATTAAATTTCGTGGCAGATGCGAGAAAGAAAGCCGCTATGCTGGAGAATGGATGGAAGGTAATTTGGTGCAATGTGAGGATGGAGCTACATTAATAGTTGTGGCACATTCAGACAATTGTACATCCACATATCACGTTGATCCAGAGACCGTATGTCAGTTCACTGGCTATGTAGACAAAAACGGCAAGGAGATATATGAGGGTGATGTTATCCATATCGGACCAGATTATTGTGTTGTGATATGGGTGGAAGATTTAGGAGGCTTCTACCTGAAAGCGGATTATGCAAAATTACCTTGTACCAGACCTTTAGGTGCAATGCTGTGCCGTTACGACTTTGAGGTTATTGGCAATATTCACGACGACCAGGAAGGAGACTAATATGCAGGACGTAAAGATAACATTTAGAGTTCGAGTGTCTGACGATGAGAGCCGCGTTATAATTACAGAGCCGGCAGTCACGGAACCTATAAGCTTTAGCGTTTTCATGGGTATCATCAGAAAACTTGCGGACTTTCAGGAAGAATGGAACGAGGAGCACAAACCCGAAAGCAGAGAACAATGACACAAGAAGAGGAGAATCAGCACATAAAGAAACTGAAAGACACTGGGTTCGACTGCGGCAGCAGCAGGTCAATGCTCGAAACTATACAGCTCTTGAAACTCTCAAAGGGAGAAACGCGGAAAATTTAATAAAACAAAGAGAAATGAAACAGGCAGATTACATCAGACTGACGGCACAGATTGCCGTGCTGAAAGAAATTGCCGCTGATTACAGCGGCAAGACGATAGATAACATCATACAGCAGCTTGAAGCAATTAAGAAGGAGGTGGAGAATGATTAGAGTAGACGCATACCGCTGTTCGCACTGCGGAAAGCTGTTTCTTACGGAAAGACGTTGCGTAAAACATGAGGAAAAGTATTGTAACAAATCGCCTTGCAATATCGCTGCTTGCTATTCGTGCAAGTGGTACAAAGAAACGGAGCAAACTACGACTATTACAAGGACGGGAGTCAATCCGCTGACAGGGTACGAATACGAATACGAAAAAGAGGTCCGCATAAATTTATGCTTAAAGCATCACAACGCTAAAATGTTCAACTCGTTTCATGCGTCAGAAGAACTTATTGATGATGCTGAGAACGGCGGCTTATGTATCATGCCGACAATGGAAGAAGGCTGTTTGGACTATAAAAAGAAGAAAAATGAAGATTAGAAAAACAAAGAAGCGTTACAAAACCATGTTTCTGACGCCAGCTTACTGTACTAAGGTAAAGTTTAAAAAGATAGGTACATTAATCAAAACACTGTGCGGTGTGTTTGTTATATACGAGGTACGCAGGTGGTATCGTAAAATAGAATTGACAACTCGACATGTGAGCATAAGAGTGGCGCGTAGAAAACAATTTCAATAAAACTCGAATTATGAACAAAAAAGTAAATAAAATTTCCTTCTCATGGGAGCAGCGTAGCACGCTTGATACCGAGCGCGTGGGCGCTATGTATTGCTTCAAGCGTTGCGATGTTAATCAAACTTAACGGTATGGTACAATTTCAAACATGGGAGAGCGGCTTGCATATTCTTATCACAAACGAGGTGTGTCGAGGAAGCGTGCAAGTTTGTTTCCCAGTTAAACAGGAAGATAAAGAGAATATATGCAACGCCGATTGTATACTATATGCATTATGGGTAGACCCACAATGGCGCGGCAAAGGCGGCGGCAATTATATGTTAAGAGCCGCCGAATATAACAGCAAATTAAAGGGTGCTAAAACTATTGCTCTGACATATCATCCTTCAGATACCCCTAAATGGGTGCTTGATTGGTATATAGCTAATGGCTATCAAATCAAGGATGAGGATAAAGAATATAAAGTATTGGTTAAGACGCTATGAATTAAATCAAATAACAATGAAAATATTTTAATCTGATAAACAAAATGAGCAAAAAGAAAATTTACATATCATCACCGATTACCAGCTATAATCTCAACGAGCGACACAAGTTCTTCGCTCGGATCGAGAAAGAACTAACAATTCTCGGCTACAAAGCAGTCAATCCCATGAGTAAACCTTTGTCTGACTCTGCGCCGTACACAGAGCACATGAAAGAGGACTTACGCCTGCTCCTCGGCTGCGACGGCATCGTCGTACCGAACCGATGGCGTTGCTCAAAAGGCTGTGAAACAGAACGCCATGTGGCGGACGCTTGCGGAATACCCGTTGTAGGCGTGGTAGGCGAAGCGCACGATTTGCAAATCGTAAACGCTATATAAGCATAAAAGGTAGGACAAACAAATTGCCCTACCTTTTATTATATAATACATAATCAATTACTTTTCTGTTTGCTTCGTCGACAAATTTCGCATCTTTGCGTATGTATATATTCGTCATTCGATGTGCAGATTTATGTCCTAAACAATCGGCTATCACATCCGTGGGTACGCCAATTTCATAAGCAATGGTAGCAAATGAATGGCGCGTCCAGTATGTCGTTAGGTTGGGCACGCCGATTTCTTTGCCAAGTATTTTCAGCACGTCTTCGAACCTTTTCATAACATTTGTGTACGCCTTCTTGTCAAATAGCGAGATTAAATGCTCGCTGCCTCTGTAACGCTCTATTATTTCCTGCGCTTCGGGCTCTACTTTAATGTCGTAAAGCGTGCCTGTCTTGGCTCTTTTGTATGACACACGCCCATTTTCTATGTTGGTAAGCCTTGATAGGTCTACAAGGTTTATACCCATGAGAAAAAACATTAAAAAGAATAAATCGCGATACTTAGCATGTGCTTCTGTAAGTTCTAAAGAGTGTAGTTCGCGCAGTTGCTCGACAGACAAAGAGCGTTTTGGGGTTTCGGTTCGCGGAAGCTTGTAGCTGTCAAATACATAATAGTTTATAATGCCTTTCTTTTTCGCGTAATTAACAACAGCCTTAATACCTCTTAGTTTTGTGGCAATAGTATTTGTTTTATTGCCTTTGTTTTTCAGGTGCCTTACATACGATTCCAGCCAATCAAAATCTATGTCTTCGAGTAAAAGTGTATCGTAATCACAAAAATCAATTATGCTTTGCCGAGTCGTATTGTATATTTCCAGCGTGTTCGCATTTTCTTTGGTAGCAACAAAGTTTTGAAATTGAGTTTTAAAAAGACTGTTCTCCAGTTGTTCATCTGTGCACTCATTATTCAAATAATCTTGCAGTTTTTTGTTGTTGTAAAAACGCAGCTTTCCTTCTTTTTGTAAAGACGATAATTTTTCGCACGCCTCGTAGTATTGTTTGGCGAGGCGTGCATTTATGATTTTTCTGTCCGCTCTTTTGATTACCTTTTGGCTTTCAGCATCCCATTCGTTTTCTTCAAGCTCATAACCTGTAGGCAGATACAAGACATTCTCTTTTCTCGCAATTTTTATACGCACAGGAAATTTGCCATTTTTTAATCGATACCTTTTGTCAAGCCTTATTGATACCTTTATCATGTCGATTGTTTTTGCACGTTTTTTGCACGTTTCGTGATTGTTTTTGCTTTATTATGCTTCCGTTTAAGAAAGTTTGAGCATTCGCAAACGTTGTAAACACGGGCGTTACTGTTTAATGTCTTAGGTTTTTGGAAAATACCTGCTTACATCTGTTAGATGTATCCATTTGATTGTATATTTAATTGATAGTCAATATTTTAAGTATTTGGGTGTTGTGTTGTTTGCACGTTTTTTTGCGTGTTTTGTATATTTTTTTACTTTATTGTTACACAACAGCGCACACGATACCATTCTAATATATCCGAAACGTTTACAGGAAAATCTGCAAAATTTGGATTTATAGAGCGGCAGATAATTTTCGTGTCGTCGTCTTTGATGGGTATTACATTTTTTATAACAGCGCCGTTTACGGTATTAAGCAAATATGTTGCTCCCCATTCTATGAAAGATTTTTCGTTGACACGCTGCACGAACACCTTACTCCCGTTAGGATATTCTGGCGACATGCTATCTCCATTAACTGTAACAGCAAGTGTGACATCGCGCACAGGGCTGACAATCATTTCGCATTCGTAAGTTTCAACTTGCGATTCAAAACTGTCAGGCGTACCTCCTTGAGCTGCAATAGGCAACAACGGAACGGTATAGCTGGTATTTCTATTGAGAACCACATTGGAGTTTAACATTTCTCCCTTGCCCGTAATGAGCCATTCTATATTCAACTCTGGGTACACCTTATTAATATTACGAGCCGTTCTTCTCGATATGGCTTTGATGTTATAAAAATGCGAAGGAGAAAGACCCAATGTTTCCTCCCACTTCACCACAGATGTATTATAATATGTGGCAACTTGTTTGACTCTATTTATTATTGAACCCATAAGAATATTTAAAATTATATAAAAACTAATAGATTATTAGTAATTATAATAGTTTTTTATTAATTTTGTGGCGTGTTAGATACCTTGTTAAGGATACGGCGCAAAGGTATTAATAATGTATTAATTTATATATAAGATTATAGTTAAAAAATGGTAACAGAAGCAAGAAAAAAGAAAGAGCAGGCTGTTTGCATGTCAGTCGAGCTTTATTTGCGGCAAGGCATGGGAAAGATGGATGCCATCCGCCGGACTATGCACGATTTCAATTATCTAACCGAAGCCTCGGTATACAATATACTGCGGCGTAACAAAAAAAAAGAAGATGATAAATAGCATTCCAGATGTCATTCCTAAAGGGAGATATTCGCTTAAGGAAGCAGCCAAGAAATTGGAAGTTAGTGTCGCAACAATATACCGGTATGTAGACAATAATATCATACCATGTGTGATAAGACGCAACGGTCAGCGCGCTATACTTGGCTCGGAGATTACCCGTTTTTGGGGAGGGGAGTACATTTAAAAAACACGGAGTTTATGAAAGAGGAGATACAAAAAGCAATCGACCTGTTGCTTGCCAATGGGTATGAAATAACCCCACCACAGACCATAGGTGAGATTTGCAACGGCTTTGAACAATGGTGGAATCTTTACAACAAAAAAAGAGGTAAAGACAAATGTCAAAAGCGTTGGGCACGTATGACGAAAAAAGAGCGTCAAGCTTGCATAGCGGCGACACCTGCGTATGTGCGCTCTATTACCGACAAGCAATTTCAGAAAGACCCGTTCACATATCTGAACGGACGTTGTTGGCAGGACGAAATAATAGACCCTTATGGAAATACGGAACAAAGAACGGCAGTTGAATTTGCAACAAAAGCAGCAGCAATCCTTAACGCAGATTAATGCGGTAGAGTGGATGTTCACACGCTACCCATTAATAAGCAAAAGAAAAGAGGCTATATCTTCAGCTGCGGAGGCTGTAAAAACAAACGATTTAGCTATAAGTGCGATAGATACTCAAATCGAAAAAGGTATTACTGTTAAATGGATTAAGGCTCAATTAATAGAAGTTCTTAATTTTTGTGGCGCTTTTGAAGCTGTCCGCGACACGCAGGTTGTTATTATAGCACGTCAAATACGAAGTAAATACTACTATTTAACGCCTACCGAACTCACATATTTCTTTGAGCAGTTTATAAGTGGTGCTTATGGTACATTGTATGTAGGCAAAACAATAAACCCACAGGTAATATTGCAAGCGATTCGTCAATGCGAAAACACGTTAATAAACAAAAGGGCGGAGATGCAGGAGGAGCAAGAAGAAGCGCGAAGAAAGGTAGAAAAAGAGCTTGCGAGCAAAGGCTTGTTAGGTGTGAACGGTTGGCTAAAATACTGTCAAAGGCGCGGCATTACAGACCAGCCAAACCCTATGCAAGGCTTTATCAAAGATATGAGAAAAAAGCAGTTTAACGTAAAATAAACAACAATGAAAATTGAATTAAAAACAATGACGCTCCAGAACTTTAAAAAAGAGCGGAGCAAAACGATTACCTTTGCCCACAACACTATTATTAGTGGTGGCAACGAAACAGGTAAATCAACGGTTTATGATGCCTATCTGTGGTGTCTTTTCGGAACAACAAGCAGACCTGACGCGACTGTTCAGACACTTGACAAGCACAACAACGTTATTCACAAACTCGAAACTTCTGTTGTAGTTATTCTAAATTACAACGACGAGCGCGACGTGAAGATAGAACGCAGGTTGTCGGAGCGCTGGAAAGGTAAAGACACTTCTGAGGAAAAATTTTTAGGTACAACGCAAGCACGCTTTGTTGACGATGTACCCTGCTCAGTATCAGCGTTTAAAGAAAAGCTTAACTCGCTGTGCGATTTTGACGATTGGTTCATGCTCTCAAATATAAACCTTTTTTGGACTTACAAGGTTGATGTTCGCCGCAAGATACTCATGTCTTTGGCAGGTGAGATAGACGAAGAAAATCTAATGGCGCAATATCCTGCCGTATACAAAGGCGTAAAGACGGAGAAGAAAAATATTGCCGAAATGCTCACACAGCAAAAAGCTACCCGTAAGAAAGCAAACGACGAGCTTCAGACCATTCCTGCCAAAGTGCAAGCTCAAGATATGCTGAAATCAGATGAGGATTTTGCTCAACTCGAAAAAGAAAAAATCGAAGTCGATAAGCAAATATCGTCAATAGATGCATCTTTACAAGGCGTAATCGTCAATGTTGACGAGCAAAAGGAGTATCAAAACAGACTCGCCGAAGAAGAAAAGAAGTATGAAAAAACACGCAAAGAGTGGACAGACAAGCACTTTGCTTGCATCAACGACGCTTTTAAAAAGGTTAACACGGCTGCTGACGAGATGCACGAAGCGATACGCATTCAAAAAAAGAACATTGATAACAATGTAGAAAACAGATGTAAGCTTGCTGAGTTGACAAAGGAGTTTAACGAACTAATGCAACGATGGAACAATGTTAACGAGAAGGAATTTAACTTTGCCCAAACAGACGTTTGTCCCGTTTGTGGTCGTCCTTATACGGAGGAAATGAAAAGCAAAGAATACGAGAACGCTGTAGCGGAGTTTAATGCCCACAAGTCGGGAGAACTTACAAGAATACAAAAAGCAGCTTCCGAAAAGAACAGCCAAATCGCTATTATTAAGGGCAATATCAGCACCTTTGAGCAGATAACAGCCATCAAAGACAATGAAAATGTCAAAACAAAAACCGACGCGCACAATGTCCTCAGTGCTGGACTTGCGAAGATAAAAGCCGAGACATGGGAACAAAGCGAAGAAAAGAAAAAAGCGGACGCTTCCTTGCAAGCAATCAAAAGCACTGAACCTACAACAGAAGTGGACGCATCAGCAAAAGAAAACAAGCAAAAGAAGCAGGAGCTAACCGTTAAGCGCGATGATTTGATAAAAAGAATTTCCGGTCGCGATATGAATGAACGCATAGAAAAAGAAAAAGAAAAGCTTGATGCTCGTTCTCGCGAACTTGCGCAGATAGTCGCTGATTGCAACGAAGTGATTCGTCAAATCAAAGAATACAAAAAGGCGAAGATAGCGATTGTCGAAAACAATGTAAACTCGTTCTTCTCTCTGATACGGTGGAAGTTTTACGAGCAAAACATAACCAACGATGACGAAAAGGAGGTTTGTACAGCTATTGACAGCAACGGCGTTGACTATAACAATACCAACGATGGCACTGTCATCAACATGGGTATCGATATTATAAATGGTATATCAAAAGCGAAGAACGTTTACGTACCTCTTTTCGTCGACCGCAAAGAGTCGGTTGAGAAAGCTCTTACATCAACTCAGCAGAGCATTTATTTGCAATGCAAATACGGAGAACCTTTTAATGTAGAATTATTATAACTTTAAACATCGAAATATGGAAAAGAATAATGAAGTAGCCACTACTCAGCAGCAGTACACCATTCAGATTTTTAGTTCGAAAGAGGACTTTGAAACTGGTCAGCGCATGGCGCAGGTATTCGCGCAATCAACCCTTGTGCCACAGATCTATCAGAAGAACGTAGGCAACTGCCTTATCGGTCTTAACATGGCGTTTCGCATGCAAGCAGACCCACTTATGGTTTTGCAAAACCTTGTTGTCGTAAGTGGCAAGCCTTCTTTTGAGGCGAAGTTCGCTATTGCTTGTTTCAATACAACAGGTAAATACACGCCTATAGACTACCAAGAAATAGGCACAAAGGGCACTGACAGCTACGGCATGTTCGCTACGGCTATCAACAAAACAACGGGTGCCTTGGTTAAAGGTCCTGAGATTACGATACAGATGGCGAAAGATGAAGGTTGGTACGCTCGCAACCCAAAATGGAAGAACATACCGCAGCTTATGCTCCGTTATCGTTCAGCGAGCTGGCTGATTCGCACCGTAGACCCTGGCTGTATAATGGGCTTGCACACTCGAGAGGAAGTTGAAGATACCGAATACCCAGAAGTGATTGCTGACAATGTTGAACAGCCTTCTGTTGAAGAACAGCTCTCGCAGGCACAAGAAAAAGAAAAGCAGGAAGCTAACACGCAGGTAGTTGGAATGAATGTAGACGACGCACCTACTTCCGCTCCTACTGCCGAGCCTAAGCTGGAAGCAAAAGAAAAGAAAACTGTGAGCAAGACGCAGCCTTTGGGCAAACAAGAAATGCCGGATATGTTTAAGCAGTAACGTTTCAAATCTTCAATCTTTGAGGAGTGGGGTAACTCCCACTCCTTTTACTAAATAAAAAATGACTATAACAACATTAGGCAGTGGAAGCTCGGGAAATGGGTATGTTTTGCAAAACGAAACAGAAGCCATTATTATAGAATGTGGAGTAAACTACAAGCACGCTGTTGGTGCTTTAAAGGGCAATGTAAGCAAAGTGAATGGATGCTTGGTGACGCACAGCCACGGCGACCACGCAGGTTTTATAAAGCAGTACGCAAAAGCTTTCAACGTGTATGCGACCAAAGGCACTCTTGAAGAGTGTGGTATCGAAGTAAATACTTTCCATTATTGCGCAATACCGCTATTTAAAGAATTTAAGGTTGGCAACTTTGTAGTCAAGGCTTTTGACACAGAACACGACACACAAGAGCCTTGTGGGTTTATTATCTATCACGAAGAAATGGGAACGATGCTGTTTATCACAGATACGCACCATATAAAATATAAATTTAATTTCCCTATCGACCACATTTTTATTGAATGTAATCATACGGACAGTCTTGTTGATAAAAGCGTCGAAAATGGTATCATCCCGTACAAAGTGGGCGTTCGCGCAAAAGCAACGCACATGAGTATGGAAAGGTGCATTAAATGCCTAAACGCTTGTAATCTAAGTAAAACAAAAGATATTGTACTTATACATATATCTGACAACAATGGTAATAGCTACATGTTTAAAAGTAAAGTAGAAATGGCAACAGGAAAGCCTGTCTACTTTGCTACAAAAGGACTTGTTTTAGACCTGTTATAATCAAAGGTGGAGTTGACTATACAGCTAACTCCACCTTTTGTCGTTATACACCCAGTACGCACCATGCTTTTTCGCCACGATAAGGCGTGTCGTCGTCATTTAGCCAGTTTACGGCTATTTCACTGAACTTTATCAACAACACCGACCACTCCTCGTTTTTCCACCATCCACGCAACAGATTATAATGGTTGGCAATAACATCATTGAGCGCAACCATAAAGTCGTACACGTTGTAGTCCTTGATTTGTGATTTGTACGTTTCGTAAAGCTCGGCACACGCTCTATCAGATACAAACGGCGCATGCAAAACGGCGTTGCTTTTTGTGATACAATACATACGCTTAATGCGTTCATCCGCAGGTTCCTTGTCGAAATGCTTGCCCAATAGAGCCTTGTGCAGTTCTTTCTTTAATGCTTCCTTTTCACTTGGTTCCAACCGTCTGTTGAGCCAGTTAGCTAAAATAGCGATTGCGCTTCTGATTTTTTTTAAATCCTTACAAGCGCAGATTTTGTTAATTAAATCGTTCATAATGCAATAGGTTTGGTTGTTGTTTGTTTATTTATTTGACGGAATTAAATACTTTTCCGCACAGCTCTCCCATGATGTAGCAAGCCTGCTCACCGCTCATGTCAATATCATACGCTTCGCAGATGTGCGCCGTAACGTGCAGCAGTTCGTGACCGATTGTGTTCACCATCTCGCTTTCTTCTTCTGAGTGTCCGATAGTAACCACGCTCACCTTGTCCTTAACATTGGAGTAGGTGAGTCCTCTGCTTTCGCCACCGCTTATGAAGTGACGGTAGGCTTTGCTTGTCGCTTCGCTGCCACACCCAATAGTCATAAGCTCGCTACAGAGATGCACCGCGTCGCCACTGCCATATCCGATGAAGCAACGCACATCCCAGTCGTACTTGTCGAGCCTTATGTCACGCCTAATCATAACAAGTCCTCCCAAGGTATAGGCATACCGTTGTGGCAGCTGTCGGCATAGAAGCGGTTGAAGATGAAGCCGTCTTTCTGGTCTGTGTCATCAACCACATCTTTCACATAATGCGCCATTTGCTGCTCGTCCTTTATCGACTTGCCCCAAAAGTCAGCTCTGCACATATTGGCTACATACACGTGGTCGTAGCCGACGAGATTTTCAAGCTGCAAGCCGTTCGTTTGCAACATCTCCTCGACCTTCTCTTTCGGTAGCATCTCCAAACGTTCTTCCTTGCCAGTAGCAGGACTAATCGTCCGCATTTGCTTGACAGCCCACTCACACATCTTCTTGTTGAAGTGATAGCCGTTGTATCTTAAATATGCTATCATTCCTTCGGGTTTCAAGTCGTACATATCCAAAGGCATCTTACATCTTCCCATAATATTTAGGTTTTAAAAGACTGGCAGGGAAGCGAACCTCCCCACCAGTCGGGTTAATTACTTAGTAGCGTCTGCGACCTCGATAACCACCGCGTCGTTCTCCGTAGCGACCATCGTCGTCATCATCGTACATATCGCGCTCACGGCGTTCGTTCTCGTATCGCCAATCGTCGCGGTAGTCGGGCATAGGTGAACGCTCGCCGTATCGACCTTCGCCACGCTGCAAGCTGTCAAGACACGCCATTGCCTTGCCGCCATAGCGCAAGCATTTCTCCACGTTCTCGACAAGCTCACCCATCTTGTTCTCTGTGATTTCTATCATGTACATAGCTCTTGCATTTTAGTTATTGCTGTTTGACTTTTTCAGTGCCTTCTGTAACATGCTTTCTATGTTTGACAAAGTACCCTCCATGCCGCAGACTTTGCTTTCGAGCTGAGATATTTTCTGCTCCTGCTCCTTGTCTTTGGCAATCTGAGGATTGAGAGTACACATTATCTTCTCGCAGTTGCACACCACCTTTTCGTGGTAGTCCTTGCTTGCAAGCACCTCCTGCGAGTGTCGTAACATCGCTTCCACTTCGGCAATCATCGCTTCGCGACTTTCGCTTACTACCACGTCGCCCGAGTTGGCAATCTGTCCGTTTGAAGGCAGTTGCTTGAACTCTGCTTCACCGTCGGGCAGCTTTACTTTCACATCCACAACCGTTTCCATAGGCTGCGCAGAAAACTGCCCTGGTTGATAGGTAGGGAACTTCGGCTGCGGATTACTTACGCTTACCACCTGTCCGATTTTTAATGTCGGCTCTTCACCTTTCTCAAGCACATAGAATATGCTGTTTGTTCTTAGTCCACTGAACATACAATTCGCAATTTAGTTGTTAAACAATACCCGTCATTAGCTGAAGGGTGTTAGTATCTCTCTCGAACCAGAGCTGATATACGCCAGTTCCGGCTACGTCGGCAACCGTAAGAGCCGCACCTCCGAACTTGGTGACAGCCTGCGTTACGCCGTTGGTCTCAAAGAGTATCGGCAGCGTGGTCGTTGTGCCCGTCGGTATCGCCTGTCGCAGATTTACGAATACCGTACCTCTGTAATTGGCATTCAAGAAGGCATGGTTCCTGAATGAGAATACCACACCGTTTGTGCCTACCGACACACCGGTAGAACCGATAGCCGCCGACCCTCTTCTGTTGACCCAATTGAAAGGGTTATTCCAAATTAATGTCATAATAATTTCTTTATTTGAGAATTAATTATTAACTTTATATCGGGATAGATGAGAGTAATTAACTCATTGATAAGAGGTATGTCAACGCCTCTTCCCATTTTTCAAGTTGACACGTTTTAAATAGTTGACAGTTATGAACAATCAAGAATTTCTTAAAAGTATTACCTTGGATGGTGAGGAGTGGCGAGATATAATCGGCTTTGAAGGGCTTTACAAGGTGTCTTCTTATGGTAGAGTTATGTCTTTGGAACGACACGTAAACAATCGCTATCAGGATGTTTATAAGCAACCACATTTACTCAGAGCGAGTAAAACAAAAAGAGAAAAAACACCAAGTGTTACACTCTCTATAGACGGCAAAGATAGTAAAAGACATATTCCTTATCTTGTAGCCCAACATTTTCTTTGTCAACCAGATAATAATTACGTACTTGAAGCCAAAGATGGTGATTTCTACAACTGCAAGGTTGATAATCTTTATTGGAGAAGAAAGAAACGAGCGCGCAAACTGTACGACACTGCTTCACTTGAAGGTGAAGTATGGAAGGCGATACAAGGATATGAAGGCTTGTATGAAATATCTTCTTTAGGAAGAATAAAGTCTTCATATAGCAGAAAGATTTTAAACCCCTCTTCTGTTCATGGCTACAAATACGTTTCTTTAGCAAAAAACTCGACGATTCGTAAGCACTACATTCACCGACTTGTAGCAAAAGCATTTGTTCCTAATCCTAACAACTATCCCTGTATAGACCACATTAACACAATCAGAACAGATAACACTGCGAGAAATTTAAGATGGTGTACCTATTTGCAAAATATGTTAAATCCAATAACAAACAGCAAAAGAACTATCAGTGTTTGCAAGTTAAGAAACGGAGTATTAATGCATATCTACGAGTCTATGGCAGAAGCGCATAAAGATGGTTTTTCCTCAGCCAGTATATTTAAATGTTGCAGAGGTTTGCAGAGTAGCCATAGAGGTTACGAATGGATGTACACCTCCGATTATAAATCTCTTATCAATAAGCCAAAGAACTCTCAATCTACCGATATAGATTAGCCCCAGAACCCTCCGTTATTAAGGGCATTAAAGCCGTACAGACCCATCTGTGCTGCTACACAATTTGGAACGGCGGTTGCTTGTGCGTAATTTAACGTTACCGTCTCGGGCATCTTGCACTTGATACCTGCAACCTCCTGCTGCAAGCCTGCCAACACCGCATTGATAGGAGCGACCGCCTGACCTACAATCTGACTTGTCATAGCCGACGACTTGAATGTTGAGTTCTCCTCGCGCAGAGCGTCAATCTTGTTCTGCATTTCGCGCATTTCGGCTTGCTTCTGACCGTTGACAATGGTCTGCGTGCTGTCCTTGATGGCGTTGTGCAAGTCGCAGGTCTGTCTCTGTGTTTCGTAAGCGACATTTGAGAAACCGCGTTCCTGACCGACAGCTACGTTGTTGATGGCGTTCTGCAAGGTGTTGGTCTGCTGGCATGTGGCAAGTCTGTTCTCGCAGCAACAAGAAGCGAGCTGCTGTGCAATCTGCATATTGCCTTGCTGGAGTGCGTTGATAACTTGCATACCGCTCATGCCGACCTGATTGCCCACACCCTGAACCTGCGAGGTAAGAGCCGAGATAGCCGCCTGTATCTGACCTTCGGTGCAGTTAAGCTGTGTAGCAAGGTTGCTTAGAGCGTTTCTGTTTCCACCGATGGCATCCATGAGGAGCGAGCGACCGTAGTCGTTGTTGATTTCATTAGCAATACCGCCTGCGCGACCATTGCCGAAACCACCCCAACCATTACCGCCCCAACCCATGAGGAAGAAAAGGAAAATTACCCACATGAAGCCGTCGCCCCAACCATTGCCGTTCTTGTTCATGGCAAGGAGGAGATTAGGGTCAAGACCTCTCTGCTGAAGCAGAGGAGCGAGCAAACTCATCATGCCGCCCTGTCCGCCACCTTCATTGCCGAATACATAAGTTTTTGACTCAGACATAATACAATCTTTTTTAAAATTTTACCTTAGTTGACTAAACACTATTGTAACGTTACACCGCAAAGTTAGCGAGTTACGACGGATAATGCCATAACACGCTCAAAGATTTTGTATTACGCTGATAATCAGATATATAAGGTGATAGTCGGTACTATCACGTTGTAAAACATTCTTTCCAATGTTTGAAGAATTGGAAAGAATTGAAAACAAAAAAAAGAGAAGCCTCTTTACTTGCTTCTCTTCTGTTTTATAAAGTGGAGAATATCCCACTTCTTCCAGTATCGTGTGTGTCCGCGCTTCTTGCACTCGCCGTTCGGTATCTCGCCGCGCTTTACCATTCTATTGAGCGTTGCATCGCTTACACAAAGCCTGTCCTTCACTTCCTCTGCGCTCATCATCGGGTTGAGCATATTAGGGAGTATGTCCTGGCAGAGTGTTTCTATGTCATCATCACTCATACCGCAAGCCGTCACTTTTTCGCCGTTGCGCTGCTGCTCGTCTGCCTTAAAGCACGAATTGGCAAGCGATTGCAACAACGTGCCGAGCATCTTGTAGCCGAAAATCTTTCTCATAGCATTTCTGTTTAACTGAACATCTTTCTGCCGAGGTGCGACTTGCTACAGAACCAGTCAACAGCTCCGTAGATATACAACAACAACGTGAACGCCATGATTGCAAAGTGCGCCATCACCATCTCGTTTGTTGTGTACCAACTCCAGTAGACAAGGTGTATGGAGTTGACACCGAAGAAGTAAAAGAACGGTATGCGATACTTCCAACACAACCAGAAGAAGCGCGACGCAAGAATAAGAACCATCGGCAGTATATAGACCATGATGTATATAAATGTGTAGCACGCCCAATTTGCACTATGTACGGCAAACATCTCCTTTGGATTGCGGCTAAAGTCAAACACGCCGTACATGTGCGCCGTCATTATGAGTATTGGAACCCACTTGCTGAACCAGCGGAAAAACCGCAATATTCTGCGTGAATACTGATTGCCGGACTCTGCCAGCAAAGACATAATCTCCGATATGTCCTTACCCTTCACAAGAGCAAGAAACATCCTTTTATCATCCTCGTTCATAGTGATTTTTTGGTTTGACGTAAAATGTCTGTTAGTTCTATTCGATGCAAGTTAGTCATTTTTTCCCAAAGTTGTATGCACTGTTATTTATATTTATATTTATTTAAACACTGTAAAAACGCAAGTCTTTAGCTCATGGGTAGTTCACTTAAACTCCTTGCCTATCCATCACGGACAGGCAAGGCTCCTGAAAACAAATCACCTTAAACTAAAAAACTAATAACTAACCAATCTACATATTATCTCTTTCTGTGTATCAGCCATAACAGCAGTGAGATTAGACATAGTGCCACCGCTCCGACCGCTATCTTGCCTACGAACATCTGCGTCCGCTCCCACCATGTAGCCTTACGCTCAACTGGCACCGGCACTGGGATTGAGTCCGCTCGCAGGATAGACTTGTATATCGTGTCCGTCTTGACGCTCACCCTGTCACGCCATTTGTAAACATTCTTGGTCTTATATATCGTGTCACCAACAGTATAGCTCTCGACATAAATAGAATCGTGTACGCGGAACGTATCGGCTTTGTAGTTAGTCTTATACAACGTGTCGGTCTTGTTGATTACCCGTTCAAGCACAACAGGCTTCGGAGTCGCGCAGCTCGTCATAACAAGCAGGAGCAAGTGCAGCATAGAGCCAACGATGATAGTGAAGCCGTAGCGGCAAATATCATCCCATTCGATACTCGGTAGTTTGTAACGCTTCCATTGATACACCTCACGCAGCACCATTACGGGCAGCGCGAGCGCTCCCACGAATATAGATGCGATAAACCATCCGATAGCACCTTGTCTGTTTCGTTTATTTTCGTCGTAGCCTTCATCTACCATATCGAGCTGCGCTGCCTTGTAGAAAATAAAGAGCGTTGTCGCTCCCAATATGATGCAGTTCAGTAGCATCAGAATTTCTCTTATATCCATACGCTTTTACTTTTGACATTATTATTAATCAGTTTCTTCTCTCCCATAATCACGAGGCGGTTTGCGCTTCATACATCCGTTCACGGTACACTCGTTCCATTGCAGCTCGTGCATTTTCATTAGGAGCGTGTTCTTCTCGTCTTTGAGCTGACGGATGGTTGTTCGCTGCTTGCCAATGTCGTCGTAGAGTGAGTCTATTTTGTTGTTCAGTCGGTCGCGCTCCTCCATGTGCTCTTCATGCTCATGGTCGTAAAGGTTGTGCCATTCTTGAGCATAAGCCATTGCGTTCGCGTCTTCGTCTTTCTGTGCAGACGCAGCTTCCTTACGTTTCCGGGAGTTGTAGTAGAGGAGTTGTCCGACGATGCCGCTGCTTACAAGCAACGTTATAATCTGCAATACTGTATCCATTTTGCCTCCTTATTCGATTGTTATCCAAATCTGTTCTCCTCTCTCGTCAGCAGCCTTTAGGATAGGGTAGAGCTTACGGAACGTAGCCGTGGAGTTCATCACCCGTCCGACCGCCTTATTTTCGCCGACAAGGATGCAGCCATCCGTGTCCTTCGCCGTGTTGCCGATGTGTATCAGCACACCCTGGTAGCCGGGCGTGGTGCACAACCTTGGCAGTCTTCCTTTGCAGAACTGGTACTGCGCCCGACCTCCGAAGCGTGGCGATACCGTCTTCATATCGACGAGGTATTTGCCAGTAGGTATAGCCGTTTCGCCCTTGATTTTAACTCCGCATATCTGCGCAACTGACATATTAGATGTCAGTCCTCTGTCCTTGTCTTCGAGCGTGTCGCAGACGTATGCGCCGTCAACGTACATCTTGCCGATGGTGTACGCCTCCTTCCTTGCTATTCGTTTTACCTTGATTTCCATACTGTTTTAGATTTAGATAAATAATGTTGTTACGATGTTGAGTATCGCGCTGCACTCGACGATGAATAGCCAGTAGCGGCGCTTCCAGATGCAGAGCACGCCTGCAAGCACGGCAAACAGAACGGTAGGCAGGGCGTTGATGCTGCACGCCCATGCCACGCTTGCTATTGCCGACGCACGCTGCTGTTCCGCCTCCGTGCGCTCGCTCTCGTTAGCCTTGAGTGTTGCGTCCGTCTGCTTTGCCGTTTCAATAGCTGTGTTCGCGTCGGTTATGAGCTGCGTCAGTTCTGCCGTAGGAGGCAGGATAACAAGCGCCGTGTTCATCTCCACCGAGTCCTCGCCCTCGATAAGCTCGCCGTTGAACGCTGTGTCGCCCGAGGCATTGTTGTCTACGATGACAAACTGCTCGTACTCCTTGCTGCGCCAGTCATTGCCGAAAATCTTGCCGCGCATTTCGAGAGCGTATGTGCCCACTGATACAGCGTCGCCCTCGACACGTGCATTGATGATATTGTCCTCCGCTGTGTCGATGCTGTAGGCGAGGTTCACACGCCGATACTGGTTCACGATGTTTACAACGATGTCCGTGCAGGCAGGCAGCGGAAAAGCAACCTGCTCGCCGTTCACTATCTTGCGCACTGGTATGCGCAGGGTAAAGTCGTTACCTCTAACTATTTTCTTCAAATTTTATTCTTTTGGTTGTTCTTCTTCTGTTGTTGTCGGGTCGTCAGCTGTAGGTTCTCCTCCTTCGTCCGCAACCGCTCCTCCTCCTTCGTCGCTGTGCGCTATTGGAGCTGTAAATGGTACGTTGTAGCCGTTCCACACAATCGCATACGTATTAGCGTTTGAGACATACACCAATTCGCAGGTGAGAACTGCCATCCATCCGCTTTCAAGCCAGTAGGGGCGAGCTGTGTTGCTACCTCCAACGAGCGACGTATAGCCAACGATATTGATTGTTGTCGCCGGACTTGTGTTGTTTCTTATAACGAACACCTGCCCGAGGTACGTCGCCGCTTCTTCGCTTGTCACACCAAGGCTGGCATTGCTTGCGTTTGGATTGTGAAATGGCAGAATTATTGTCGGGTAGTTACCTCCTGTCTTTTTGCCGATGTCGCCCGAAAGCTCAACAAAGCTACCAGTCTTTACAAAGTTTAGTCGGATATATCCATTAATCGAGTTTTCTTCTGTGTAGCCGTCCAACTTGTCGGGGGTAATAATAGTCTTCTTCTTGCGTATCAGTCCAGAGAAGAGACCTGCGCCCACCTCCAGCAAACCGTCCTCGTTCACGCTCGCCGTCACTACGCCGCTGTTGTTCTTGACCATGAACTTGTTAGCCGTCGCCGTGATGGTGTCGTCCTCAAGGTCAATACCTGCTCTCTTTAATCCCGACTCCAGTTTGCCTGCCTCCGTCTTGTCGTAGGGAGATAAGCTCCAGCCTCCGTATTCCGTGCCCTCCATTATCATCGGACGACAAAGGTGTATAGTACCATTCTTGAGTACAACAAGATCAACTTTGACGGCATACACGGAAGCAGGAGTCGTGAATGACCACTTGTACAGTGTCCACTCGTCAGTACTGCCGGTTGGAGTGAACCACTGCGTCGAGTATATGGAGAAAGTGCCGCTTGCCGAAGACTTGCCACTGACACGCATATACACCTCAGAGTCGGGTTTGGTGCGCGTTCTGAACCATACGCTGCACGTGTATCTGGTGTTTGCTTTCATTCCTGCGCAATCAAGACTGATACCTGCCCAGGTGTTGGCTGACGCGCCGACCGAACTGATGCGCAGGAAACGCGAACCGCCAACGCCGCCGGTATGAAATGTCACGGGATAGTTGCTGTTGTTTGTCGTGTAGCTGTCCCATTTGCGGAATGCCGAACCGACGATGCAGTTCTTTAAGTTCGTTGTCGTTTCGACCTGTAGGGAGATTTTGTCCGTTGTCTGCTCTATCTTCGATACCTTATTCTCAGTATTCGTCTGCTTCTGCGCAAGCGAAGTGATACTCTCTGCGTTCTGCGTTAGAGTAGTGTTTATCTTGCCTATCTGTCTGTCCGTCTCCTGCTTGTTCGCAGACACTGTAGAAGTCAGTCCGTCTACGTTTGCCACAATCTCTGCAAGCGTCGTTTCCTTTGTTGTGTCGCCATCCTTAACTTTGAGTTTGAACATTGACGCAAGCGCATAAATCTCGTCGCGTGACACCACGAATATCTCCTTGCCGTCGAGCGTATAGTCGTTCACGCCCTTGTACAGCTTGATTGACGGCGAGTCTGCGCCGTAAGCCGAGAGGTACAGCACCGACTGACGCGCCACATCGGTTGTATTACCCATCTGGACAAGCTCGTCGCCTACTTCGGGCTGCGAGTCGCCGTAGTTACCTCCCGACAAGGCGAGAATGTCGATGTAGTCCGTGCCGACCAGCAGCACTCTGCGCCAGTAGTATTTGTTCTTTGCATTCGCCGTCGTGTCCTCCTTTATGTTGAACGTCTGGCAGCGCACAAGGTCGTTGACAGCAAACGGATTCGTTATCTCCTCGTCGCCTCGCTTCGTCAGGAACGAGCAACGGTAGACATCGTATCGCAAGGGTGTCGGTCCGTATTCGGGCAGCAGCGTGCCCTTTTTCAAGAAGTCCACCTTGCTAATCTTCATCGACGCAGGCGAAAGGACTATCTCGCCGCCGACACTTTGCAGCTCTCTAATTACGAGCTTCACGAACTCCGCAGCCTTGCGCACAAGGAGATGGTCTACCTCTAAGTAGCTATCCTCGCTGTCGGAATAATTGCCGAGCTTGAAGCCCGAACCGAGCGCACCCGAACGGAACGCCGCCGACACAACCTCTTTGAGGGTGGCGATGCCGTCAGAGGTGATGCCTAAACCGCCAGTTCCTAAAAGCAATGATTTCAATGTAGCTACACCTTCTTCTGTAATTGCGTGCTTTGTATCTTCACTGCCAAATGTTGCGCCTTTTGCAAAACGTATTATCTCTTGCGCGACATCTGCAAATTCTTTTGAAAGAAAGTGTTTAATACCGTATTTTGATACAAGCGATTCGAACTGCGCGACGCTATAACCGCCACCACTGCCACTGCCGCCGCCGTTAGCGATTATTGATTGTACGTCTTCTTTTAATTGCGAAACAGCGCCTTTTATGACCTTGTTTCCAACCGTTATCTCTTGGATATAATCAAAATCCAAGTTTGTCGAAAGTCTTAAAACACGAGTGTCAAGTCGCTGCCCTTTGCTTAAAAACGAAACCTTCTGCCCAATTTGCAATCTTGGTCTTTGGTCTTTAAATACATGTGGATAAGACTTGACTGTGTAATTATTCGTGTCAGACAAAGCGAGTATTATATCTTTCTTCGCCGCTTCCAAAAGTTTCTCCTGCGCCGACACTTTGTAAGCGTCAGCCATAGCAATGTTGTACAGGATAACCTTATTGCACTCGAATGTTGGCAGAGCCTTACCTTTGGGTATTATCAACTGCTCTCCATTCGTTGGGATTATAATATTATTGTCCTCTTGATATATTATTTCATAGTCGCCTTCTTTGATGTTGAAATTGCCAGTTGAGCAATCGTCAGATTCATGCGAAGTTCTTGATTTTGTGTGATAGGTCAGCTCAAAGCCAACATGATCGCCGTTAGTTCCCCTGCCAGCAAGAGGTGTTGACAACGCTCCTTCTTCAAAATTGGGTTCAAACGAGCAAGATAAATTCTTTCCGTTAATCTTTAAATCATCTGTAATTACAAAATCGTACCAATAATATGTAACGCCGTCTTTAACCGTGCTGTTAACAGCTTGCTTGTCCGCTTCTTTGTTCTTTGTGCAGTAAGCCAGACGCATAAACCAAACCGTAAACGTTTTGTATTCGAGCACGTTGCCTTGCTCGTCTGTGCGTAACACTATAGGCTTGTTCGTTTGTGGGTCGAGTACATACTTCTTGCGTCCTCGCACATCGTAAACGTAGGTGTCAAGAGATGGGTAAATATCAGGAAAATTCAGCACCTTTGTAAATTTAGGCAATGTTTTGTCCGTACGCAAATCCATAACAGAGAACTGGTCTACGCTAAATTGCACAGGACTGCCATCAATAACAATCAAGCCGTCACCTTTGGCGAGCTGCAATCTTATATCACTCGACGAAACATTTTCATTTTTATTATTAACTTGTGTAATGTTTCGCGTACCTCCAAACACAGCGAAAGCATTATAATATCCGTCGCTACTTTCTGTAACGGAAGGTACACCCACGTTTTCACCAACACTTAATTTGAATTTTTCTGCGCTGTCAATAGACACCTTGCCAAGGTAAACAATCTCGTCATCGTAGTCAATATGCCATTCGCATTCATCCCCTGATGCGTTTGATATTTCTGTTAGAGCGGACAAAACATCGTTGTCGCTAAAGCTTACGCTTATAGAATTATTCATCGCGCCTGACAAGATAGCCTTCCATCCGCATTTGCCGAATTTAATATCGTTGTTAAGAAAAGCACATACGTTTTCCATCATGCCTTGAGGCGTACCTACAAAGCTCCAAATCGTTTGATTTATATCCTCGTTTTGTGAGTTTTTGGTTTTGATGTAAAATGGTTTTTTCCCGAGCTGCATCTTTGGGTGGTGGAACTCTACGGCGTACTTCCACGACATTTCATCTACTTGTGTAGGCGTGTAGGGTTCGAGGAGCATGAACTTCTGTGTTACGCTTCTCGTTCTGTCAATATAATACGTGTGCTCTATATACGCGCCCATTGGCAATACAACCTTGACGGTCGCATTGAACGAAAGAGAAATGTAGTCAGACTTAGACAGTTCTTCTTCTCTTTTTGCTTCTTTTGTTACAAAGGCTTGCATCGAAATGCTGCCATCGGGGTTGTATATATTAATCATATTTTTAGTCGGTCTTTCGGGTCAGGCTCTACGAGCTTCAATGTAAAATTACCTTTTTTTAGTCCGTAATCTCCAAATTTTGTGCACTGCGTATAAACAAATTTGAAAACACGTTTCAAAATAGGGACTTTCATACAAATCTCTCCGCTGTAGGCTATCTTATCAAAGAGTTTTTCCAGCTTATCAAGATAATCATCCTCTGTCTCACCTTCTAAAAACATAGGCAAATCTATCTCTCTTTGATTTACCTTGGTGCAGTCCGCTGTCGCAACCATCGAGATACCGTGCTCAAGCCGACTGTCATTGCTTACGTAGCTTTTTACAGGTGCTGGCGTAAGCAGAGCTTCGCGCCACCCTCGTATGAGGGTAACGCCAAACTCATTAAGGTCGACATATTTTGTGTCGTCTTCGCCCAAAAGCTTTATAAATGCTTGATTTTTCATATTAAATTCTCTCCTTCATTAACTTGTACATGTTTGCGATGTTTTCGTTTATACCAGTAATAGGCTCAGTGTTTTTTGCAATCTGTTGCAACTGATTCAAGCCCTGATATTGCATATCTCGTATTTCGGATATGTTGTCAGACATCTGCATTTGATAACTACAAATCACTTCGACATTAGAGTGTATGTTTTCGCGTGTAGCATTACCTTGTTCTACGGCGCTTTGCACAGCGTAGCCAATGCCAATCAGTGTGCTTGCTTGGTCGGCTGTTATAGACTCGATAGCCTTGCCGGTCGCCGACTGGGAAGATTGCTCTCCATAGCCAGTAAACTGAGCCAGCTCGTCGCGCATTTTCATGCCTTGCTCGAGAAGTTTCTGCTGTCTTTGTGCAAATTCTTCGGCTCTTGACTTGTACGTTTCATTTTTCATAGCTTCTGCCATGTCGTCATACAGCTTTTTTAAACTGTCGCCGTTTGGGTTGTTTTCACTGCCGTTGATTAGCTCATCAACGCTAAGATTAAGCAATGCCTGTTGCATTATCTTCGAGAAGTCGGAAGCAAAGTCCTCTGCGTTCTTATCCATATCCATCAACGCGCTTATAAAGCTATCCTTCATGCTGTCAAAAGAAATGCCGTTAAGCTTTTCCTTTATCTCGTCAGCCATATCTTGTGCAACATTGCCGAAGTCGTTGACATATTGATTCAGCATGTCGCTCAGTTTGTCTGAACGACCGCCTTTGCCACCTTCTTTGTTGTACTCGTTAAGAATCTTCGCCCAGAGTTCCGCTCCGTTGTCACTGTCGATAATTCTTTGCATCTCCTCTGCGCTCAAAGAAAGAAAGTCGCCGCTCGTCTTAACTTTTTTGCCCAGAATAGCAGAAACCTGCTTCATCGCGTCTTTCCACCCTTTGTTGTCCTCAACGGATGCAGCAAGGTTGGAACGCCATGCGCCGTGCTTCCACGTTTCGTAAATCATCTGCTTAGAGGTGTTCTGTTCAAGCTCCTTTGTCTGCTTTTCCTTTTTGTTTTGCGCATTTAAGATTTCGGAGAGGGAGTTGGATTTTTCAATCTTATCACTCAAATTATCAATTGACATCTTTAAAGCTTCGTTGCTTGTGTTCAGCTTATCAATCTTGCCCTCCATTTTAGCACTGTTGTCACCAAAGATGTTGCTTATTGTGCCAAAGGAGAGCGTATCGAAAATGCTTGTTACTCCATCAAACACGCTTTTCAGTATGCCTGTAACCGTCTTTGGAGATAGAGCTGTTTTTATCAAGCCATTTACAGCTCCTAATATCGTGTCTATAAGACTTGATACTAAGTTTCCCACACCATCTTTAAGTATATCTAAAATGCCAAGAACAGCAGATACTATTTCGCCAGCCATGCCGCTTTCGCCAAGCACCTTTGTAAGTGTTTGAGACACTTTGCTTTTGCTGCCAAAAAGTTCTGTCGTCATTTTAACCAAGCTGCTTGCAGCCTTGTCCGTAGCTTTACCGCCGAACAGTTTATCAAGCCCCATGAGTGCATCGCCAATTCCTTTTAATGTTCCACTTGTAAGACCAGACAAACAGCTTTCAAGCTGCTGAAATTGATTAATAGCTCGCTGAGAAGACGTTTGTAAGTCGGTCGTTGCCTTAACGACAGCATCTTTGTTTTCTTTCGTGGCGTCAGCTGCTTCTGACATTTGATTCTTTAACTTGTCGACAGTTGCCGATGCGTCAAGAATATCTTTTTCGTTGCCGCTTTTTTGGGCGTTTTTTAAACGTTCCTCGGCTTCCGTGAGTTCTTCTGCTACCTTTTGCTCCTTTTTTTGAGCTTCAGCGTAGCTACGCATAGCTTCTTGGTATGTCTTTAAGTTGTCTGATATAGTTACGAAAATATCGCTATCCCACAGCGTGCCAGTTTTTTGCAGCTTACTTACAAGCTCCCATATCGTTTTCTTTTCGTCGACATTTTCTGTTTTGCTGGCGAGCTGCTTGAGCGATTTGATTGTGGGCTCCAGCTGGTCTTTAAACATCGTTCCGAAGTCACCGAAAACGCTTCCCCAGTCGATGTTTTGCTTTACCGCTTCCAACTCAACGTTTGCAAGACTTGATTTTTTCTGCTCTTCGAGAAGTTTTCGTTGATTTGGCGATGTTGCTTTAGCTATCTTTTCGTCGTATTCCTTTGCAATAGCGTACTTCTGTTCCTGAATAGAACCAAACTCTTTAAGATAGTCGTAGTAATACTGCAACTGTTCTCTTAAGTACTTTCGTTCGCTTTCGGCGTTTTCAGCAAGGAGCGTGTCCTTTTTAGTCTGTATATACTTCTGCTGCTCGCTTGTAAGACCAACTTTCTTGTCGAGCCCTAATGCGTAAAAACCCTCTTTTTTCTTGTTCGCTGGATCTTTCTCATAGTTAGCCTTCGCCGTGTCGATGTTTTTCTGCTTAAGTTGCTCTGCTTCTTCGTCAAGCTGATGCTTCTTTTTTTCAAAATCAAGCGCTCTTTGACGGCGCTCCTTTTCGGCAACATCCTTTTCTTTTGCTATACCATTTTCTTCTTCCGCAACATACAAATCCCATCTCTCCTTGCGCTTGCGTGCTTCTTCTTTAGCTTGAAGCTCTGCTTGCTGGTCGCGATATTTGCGTGCTTCTTCGCCTTTGTCGTCGCCAAAACCGCCGCCTAAATCAGTATTTGTATTGTTGGGTTTTTGATTTAACGCGAGAGTGTTTTTTTTGTTCTCTTTGTAAAAATAGTTATAGATGCGATTTTTTTTAAATTGGGAGTAATTTTGTGGGCTGTTTTCTATAGCATTTTTAACGGCATTCATACCTGCGTTAAACATACCTACGGCACTAATACCTTGATAGCCTTTTTTTGAGTTTGGCTTATATTTGTTGCGAGCCTTTGCAACGGCTTTGTTATAGATTTTTTGTAGTGCGTCTCTTTGTTTTTTGTACAAATCGACATCCGCCCCTTCTGCGATTGTGCTTCCTGCGAGGTTGACATTAAAGCCACCTGTACCAACAACACCGATTGATGCCTTAGACCGACCTTTTTCATTATCCATGACTTTTAGATAATGTAGCACATCAGCAGTCTCCTGTGCTCCACCCGTGATTATTCTAAAAAATTTCAGAATATTTGTGAGTACGGGCGTAAGATTGGCATTCAAGCCTGTTAAAAAGCCGTTCCATTCATTTTTTAAAGCCGCCAAATTAACGGAGGCGCGAGAGCTTAAGTCGCTAAGGAGTTCGTTTTTCGCTTGAGCATCTTCCAGTTTTTTCCCGTATTGTTCAATCGCATCCGCATTTTTAATAAAATACATAGCCACGGATCTGTTGCGAGCCATGAATTTAGACGCGACATTCTCACCTCTCTCATAAGCATCTTTAAGGTTTTTCAGAGCTGTAACCACGCCAACTACTGACGGGTTGTACTTGTCTTGCAGTTTCGACATGCTCATAAGCAGAATTGAAAATTTGGATGCTGCTTTGTTTGCGTCGCCGAACTGTCCGCTTGAATAGCCAATCAGTGTAGCCATTTCTTTAAAGCCTATGCCATACAGTGACGCTGTTGAACCAGCGGAAGCGATAGCGTCGGACATTTCCCCAAATGAACTTACCGAATGTTTTGACGCAGACGCTATGATATTGCTCATTTCCGAAGCCTCCTGTGCCGTCATGTGGTATTCGGAAGCCATTTTAGAAATGGCTTTCGCACCTTCTTCGGAGGTTTTCCCAGTTAATGCTCCGTATTCATTCGCACTCTTTATCATTTGAGTAAGAGCACCAGGCGCATCTTTAAGCCCATCCCATACCTTTACAAACTGCAAAGCAGCGTTCGCCATGTCTGCGCACGATTTCGTTGTTGTCGCCGTCAATGCTAAGATATTCTGACGGACATCTTTTATTTTGTCGGTATCCATGTAATGGTCTAAGGGCTGTAAGGCTACACGAAACGCTTCTGCCGCTTTAGACGATTCAAATAAGCCTTTTCCTACAGCTGCAATGCCAGCGCCCCAAACTCCAATCTTTCCAACGAATTTAAACAAACCCGAGAAATCGCCCTTCATCAAGCCGCTGAATGAGCTTTTAAGCCCCCCAAAAATACCTTTGACTTTTGACGAAGATTTTTCTGCTTCTTTGCCAATGCTTTGAGTTTCTTTTGCAGTTTTCTTCGCATTCTCGGCAGCATCTTTAAATGAACCAGTTAAGTTATCTCCGTTTTGTATGCGTTTAGCAGCTTCAAGTTGTGCGTTGTATTCCTTCAAGTTTTCATTTAAACGATTCTGCTCTTGTCCCCAGTCGTTTACTTGTTTTTGGAGTTGCGACACCTTTTGCTGCGCTTCGCTGATGCGACGATTATAATAAATTGCGCCTCCGTTTGCACTTTCTTCTGGAGTAAGATTAGCAAGCGCTTGTTTATACTCCTCGATTCGCGCTTTTTGTTTTTCGATTTTAGCTGTTGTTTCTTCAATATTTTTACTAAAATCGGTGGAATTAAGGGTGTCTTGTATCTCTTTTATCGCATTCTCATACAATTTTATGTCAGAACGAAGTTCTTTAGCGCTTTCGCTTTGCATTCTCTCTATGTCGGCTCGTCCTGCCGCCACGGACATATATTCACGCAAAGACTCTGTTAACTGTTGCGTTGCTTGTGCATTTTCTCCTTTCGCTGCCGTATTTGCAATAGCCGCAGCCGTAGATGCGGTGTTAGCTCCAGCTTCCGCTGTCACTGCCGCTGCTGCCGTAGATGCGCTTGCGACCACAGCAGCATTTGCTACCGACTGAGCACTGTTCGCCCCTGTGGTTGCCGTAGACAATGCGCCTAATGCTTGGTAGGCTCCACTTACTTCTGATATGGAGTTTTTAACAGTATTGTATGAATTTGATAGCTCAACAACATCTTCTTTTGCAAGTTGTAGAGATTGTTTTTGTGCATCAAGCTGCTTTGTTAGCGCATCAAAAGCGCCCGTTCCTTTTTCTGTTTCAGCTAATTTTTCATTAAGCTTCGATATTGTCCCTTCAATAGTCTCTACGCGCTTGTTTGCGTTGTCTATCATGTCGGGCACATTCTGTATACCTTTAGACGCTTCATCCATAGCAGATTTCAGAGTCTGCATAGCTTGCTGCGTTTTGGTTGCCAAATCGTCGTCAGATTTGGCAATGTCATTTAGGGCTTTTGTCATTCTTGACGATAAGGCGTCAGTGTCGACTCCAACACGGGTTAAGCTATCGCAAAGCTTGTCGAGCGAAGACTGAATATCAGAAATATCCATCTGCCCACTAATACCAAGTATCTCTTCTGCCATAATGTATATTGTGTTATCACATCATATCCATAAAGAAGTCTGATGCGTGTATTGATTTATTTATTGATTTGCAAGTGCTTATTTCTTCCTTTCTCTTTTTGTCGCCACCTTCATCTCCTTTTTTGTCTGGGTTATCCCATGAAGGTATTGAGCGGTTGAGAAGAATAACATTAATGTATGAGCGATTAAATACGACCTCCTCGTAACTCATACGAAAATACTTCATTACTCCTCCGATGATTGCCCAAGGCGAGTCGTTGTCGGCTCGGTCATTGCTATTGTTTGGGAGAGGAAAGTGATAGAGGTCAAGAAAAAATTTACGTTAAAAGAGTGACTTATAAACTGGATAAGGTCATTGAAAGCATTGACATTAAGGCGCTTGGTTATATACCGCCTCCAAAGGCAACGCTTCCATGTCTTTCTAAACGCACAAATAACAAATATTTCACACATAAGGCGAGCATCGTTGCCGTGTGCGATAGTTTCTTGCAACACATTTATTTTGTCGCCGGGCTTCCAGCTTGGCTTTTTAATGTCGTTTGCAACGGCAGCCATTTCATAAATCTGCATAAATGTCAAAGGTTTAACCTCGAAACTAAACCTGCCGACCTTTATCTTTGTTGACTTTTCCATGAGCGTTTCCGCTACATGTTTTTTCTCTGATGTTTTCATATAGTTGTATGCTTAAAATAAAGGCGGCGCGGCTTAGAATTTCTCCTTGCCTCGCCGCTAATTAACGATTTGAAATTATATAACCTATGCGAATACCTAAAGCTCTTTATCGATCTCTGTCTTAACATCATCGAGGTATGCCCATCGATGACCAGAAACCTTCTCGCCACTTGCATCCATTACTGCCATCTGACGGAACTCAATGTTAAGATTTGGAAGACCTGTCTTACCAATAGAGCCACTACGGGTGACAGTAAGCTTCATTTTTGCCCATTGGAACACCTTTGCAGGGATGTCGTCGAGTACCTTTGTCTTAATCTGCACAGCCTTGAACACCTGTGTTTCCGTTGGTTGCTCGTTGTTCCACTTTTGGTCAGTTGAAGTAAAACCAAGGATCTCTTTATACGTTTCAGGCGACATATCGTATGTCTGAGCCGTGAAGCCTTTGGTTGCTGCTGAAGAAGTCAATACTGCATACGGGTCTTCTGAGTCCTCAATTTCAACGTCTGTTGTAGATGCCGCGCTGTCATTAAAGCTCAAAGAACCCTGTACAATAGCCTTAAATTTAAACGGAAAACTGGTAGGATAAGCACCATTTTCCGCAGGAGTGGCGATTGCAAACTCGTCAATGCCATACACACCGTCTTTGCCTGTCTTTGCCATATTTTAGTTCTTTAAATTGTTATACGTTACTTTAAATTTCAGATTGATATAGTATGTATTATCGTCGTCCTCTGTAGGAAGAGAATCAGAATAACTGTCAAAATATGCACCGCCAAGGTATGTGCTGTTTCCAAACAAGGCAAGAATTGCTTTTGCTTGCGTTGTGAGTTTTTTTGTATTCGGCTCGTCAGAGGCTGTTCTTCGCACATGCACGTTTACGTTAATCATGCCGTTTTCTATCTCACTTTCGTGAACAAACGGCAAATGATTAATAACAATATAGCTGTCCGAATCAAGCTTTTTAGGTCGTTTATATTTAAAAACGTTACCCTTTTCAACTCCTATATTCGGCAGGTTATTGCAAATGTATTCGTACATCGCGCTTACAGCGTCGTCACCTATTATCATACCCCGCGTTTTATAGCCACAATTTCAAATAGCGTCGTTTAAGGGTAACAAACCCTTTGACTTCCATTTCCTTTTCTATTGTGCCGTCTTTTTTCATTATTTTTACTGTATCCCCTTCCGTTGGTAGCATTTTGTATTTCTGCTTTGACAGCGGTGCTATCACCTCGTAGGCGTATTGATACTTACTGCCATCATTCAACGTGATAAGGCTTGCCTTTGTATTCGGAAAGATTAGACATTTGCCAAAATCGAGAAAGCGTGTTGCCGTTGCTTCAATCGGATTGCCCTGCGCGTCGTATCCGCTGCCGACATTTTCGTTTTTAACATCAAAGTCTGGCTCTCCGCTATCCTTCATGTCGTAGAACACGCTACCTATTTGAACATACCCAACGTTGTATATTTTGAGCTGTACTTGCAGTTTATCCTCGAAGTTCATACATCCACCCTCCTTACCAAACCTTTACACTTTGCAACCAATAGCTATCAGAGTCTGTATTTAGAACAAGGTCAGCACTCAATCCTGCGTCCTTGGCAATAGATTTTATCATATCGTCAATCAGCTCGTCATCGCTCTTGTAGCTTTGTGATACGCCGCCCACATTCTCGCTTGAAAGTGTACGCATTTTGTAAAGTATGCGCATTGCAGCATACGCTACAGGTTTCTTTACAGCCACACTGTATGCATCATCGACGCTTTCCGAGGCACTGAATTTATCAGCAGCGTCGATAAACATCTTCTCCAACGCCTCGTCCGACGTTGAGAAAGGCTGAATTTCGCTTGCGATGGCTTCCGAGATTGTCATGCTACCTTGTCTTAATACTACAACTATAACTACTACATCTTTTAAATTTTACCCCAAGGCTACGATTATACCGTAGTCTTGAGGATATAGAGGTCATTGAGACCGTTAAATACAGGCTGCGCCCACATATCATAGTTGATATGATAGCCAGTCTTGTCACGCCAGTAACCAACGAGGTTGTCGTCGTGCGAAGAGTAAGAAACGCCTGGAATCGGGTCTACCAGCTCCAATGCGTCAGAAATCTTCATGATAGCCACACTTTCAGCGCACTGAGCAACCACGCGGTCATCCGCAATAAGGTTGTGTGTCGTGCCGTCGGCGAGGGTCACAAACTGGTCTTCGTCAATCTGAATTGTCGGGAGCAAAATAGAACGCAGATAAGTGTTTACCTGCTCTGTTGTGAGCATCGGAACCGCTGTATTGAGCTGTACCGTGCCAAGGTTGAGCTTAAAGGTGTCTTTTATCTCCTTAGCCTTGCACATCTTATAGAATGTGTTTTCAGACATACGGAGCTTGAGAATCTTGCGACCGTGCGCCTTTGCCTCGTCCTTAAGCTTCTTGATGTCCGCGAACGGAGTTGCAGTTTCCTCGCCCCATGATGCTGTAACGGCGAGCTGCTTAATGCCGAGGTCAAAGGTGTAAGACACGTTTGCCTTAGCATTGTTCGTGCGAGAGACGGTCTGTGTGCCCAAGTAAAGACCTTCATAGTAGAGCATATCAAGACGCTTGTGCGGAGCAACGACCGCGCGTTCAAACGGGCGGAAAGAAAACTTAATAAGTTTGTCGTACTGCGCATTAAGCTGCGCCTGCGTATAGTTGCGACCCTGAGCATCACGATAGCGACCCTCGAGCTGATGCATCTGGTCGAGGTAGTCGTTGTCGAGTTCCCACTCGTCACCGTAGCGACCAACCGAACCTGTGAGCTGACCGAAATCGGGCATGTGGTGAACAGGTCTTTCAGCGTTCTTGGCGATAACAGAACCGACCATTGCAGCTGTGTATTCTGCGAGGTTAGCCTGATAAACCTTGGCTGCGCAATAGTCTACCTGCTTAATCTCGTTTTTCCACAAAGCCTTGTATGTTGAGGTCTTCATGTTATCGTCAATATAGGTCTGAAAAGACTTAGGGTCTAATAGCTGCTTCAATATACTATTCATACCTTTTCTATATTTTTAAAGTTATCCTGTGTTAATACTTACTGAATCTTGAACAAAGCGATGCCGTTTGCGTTCAAGCCTTCCTTGATGTCGCTGTTAATCGGGTAGGGCAGAGAGTCTTCCTCGACCTCCATCACACGCAGAGTCGGCTCTACGACCTGCGCAGCATCGGGGTCAAGCTCCTTTGTCGCGTATGCAAAGCCGAGAAGAATATCCTTGCTCTTGTCGTAGTCAGTAACAACGGCACCCTCTGCGAGCTCTGCATCAAGTCCAGCTGTAAGAGTTACCGTGTCGCCACTTTCTGCTCTTACAATAGAAGCAATCTTCTTGCCGCCGATTGTGTCGCCTTCCTTGTAAAGAGAGCCTGCTGAGAGCTTGACGGTCTTAGCCGCGCTTGCTGCCTTTTCCGTTACCTTTGCCGACTTAATAACAACTGCCTTGCCTCCAGTGCCAAGCTTTACAACAGCGCCCTTAGGAAGCCATTTCAAGCCAGCTGGAAGATTGCTCTGGTCAAGGTCATAACCGCCCTGTCTGCGGACACACATTTCCTCCCACCAAGAAGCCTCCTTGATACTTGTCGGCTTTACCTTCTTGAAAAACATTCCTTTATAAGCCATAATTAAAAATTTTAGTTGTTGCTATATATTGAGATTACGATGCGCCCTCAGGCTTGGGAGCGTTACGCTGCGCGAAGCCTTCCATGCGCTTGATAAAATCATCCTGCTCAGACTGCGGAGTACTTGTTGTCGGCGCAGAAACAAATGTTCCGTCTGCGACAAGCTTTTGTTTCATTTCTGTGAAATCATTGTTAATCTGCTCCACAACACTGTCGAGGTTTTCCTCTTTGTCGAGTTGATAGCGTGAACGGAATACTTCGGGCACGTTCTTTAGCTTCTCATTACTTTGCAGCAACGTTGCGAGTCTTGTACGCTCCTCGCGTTCCTTATACGGAGCAAGAGCAGCTGCGACCGCCTCGTTTACAGCCTTCTGCTGGTCGTTCTTTACTTCGGCAATCATCTTCGCCACAGCTTCGGCTGTAAGCGGAGTTTCTGTTGTTGACGGAACTGGAGGAGCCGGTGGGGTTGTCGGAGGTGTCGGAGTAGCCTTTGGGTCTACCCAGCCTTCGTACTTCTTCGTTGTTTCGCTCACGGCTCTATTGAACGCCGCTTGCATCATACCAACATACGGCTCCACGGCTGTAATAGCTTCAGTAACATTCTCGTCTGTTGACTCATCTGTTAAACCACGACTTGCGACAATCTGGTCTACCAGCTTTGCAAGTTCATCCTTCTTCAAACCGTACTTCGCGAACGACGTTTTGCAAGAAGTAAGCACTTTCTCTTTAATTGTCATACTTTATTCTGTTTACGTTAATGGGTAATTTTATCTAACACAAAATTACTTTATTAATGAATGTGTGTAAAGAATTTTAAAAAGGCTGTGTAAACAATTTTATTTTAGGCGTTTTTCTTTGGTTTGCTGGGCTGTTTTTGTTGGTGCTTATAACTTTATACAGGCTGCGAAAATGATGCATTATAAGCAAAATAAAACGGAGCACACCGTAACTTAATGCGATGTACTCCGTGCTTAATGTTTGTATTGATTTAAATCCTGCCACTCTGCAAGTTGCAAAGGTTCTGCTCAACGTTGGCGGCGATAGCTCCTCTTATACTGTCAAATGTCGCGACCGTTGCTTCTATAACTTCGTCACCCTGTTCTTTGCCTTCAAACAGGCTTATAGCCTTATCCTGCCAACTTACAAACTCGCGTAGGATGTTGAGCATATCGGTTGTGGTTTTGCTTACCTTGTAGGTTGTTTCGTTTTCGTTTGATTTATTGTTGTTCATAATCTACTCTATTTTTGGGGTTGTGTTACTTGTTTGATATGTCACCTTTTATCTCTGCGATAGCTCGCTTTACATCAAAATTGTTATTGTAAAGCGCGAGAATAAAACGTTTGCCTCGCTGATTCCATACGAGGGTTACTTTCGTTACCACCTCACCGTTGCTTGATTGGTAGTTGTAGGTGCGTGTTCCTGCCAGGTTCCATTTTTTGTACG
>OJJU01000061.1_pt1 | contig 46419 bp, 43 predicted proteins | sample 1596141 | NCBI WGS metagenome assembly OJJU01 (sample SAMEA4350150, study PRJEB24818) | metagenome | biome: human; feature: gut; material: faeces | place: Denmark | collected 2013-09
CGGCGAACTTTGGCTTGCTGTTTAATTGTTTCTTGCCTTGTACCATAATTTGAAATAATTTAAAATCACGGTGCAAAGGTACGAAACTTTATCTAGGCACACAATACGGCATTCACCGAACACTTACGGCTCACTTAAAGTCTCAGCAGGATAATACCTTACAAAATGCATGTTCCTCCATATCTTAAGGAAATACTTCTTTGCCATCCCTTGTTGTGTAAAATGTCCATACTTGGTAAAGTGCTTTCCGAAGTTACCACCATTCAGTATCTCTGCTAGCAACAACTTTCCACGTTTCTCATCCATCGGAGCTATCATCTTCTCTTCAGGTAATTCCAAAGCCTCATGCAGCACATACATCACCGCCCCTGCAAACTTCCACAATCCAAGATGCTGTAGTTCTCTCTGCAAAGTATCCCTAATCACTAATAATTCATCATTATTCATTACATAGTAGTAATCAATGATTTGTCTCATTCCAATCCCTTCATCAAAGAAATGCTCATACAAATGACACAGTTGGAATATCACATTATACGTAGAAATAGGAATTGCTAGATTTCCAGCCCCATTTGGTAACTCTACTATATTAGAACACTGCAAATCATTATTTTTTTTGAACCATTGCTGCAATCTTCTATTATAAAACACATTATTTATATATGCAGGAAAATAATGCGCTTCCACACAAACTCCATTGTATTCAAACTCGGCATGCAGCAAATTCTTTGATTCAATATTAAAATGAGACTCTAGATAACTATCTATAGTCTTCCTGTCAGCACACAGCAACAAGTCAACATCTCCGGGTGTACGTGAATAAGGGTTAGGATACATTATCGCATTACCCTGTCCTTTCAGTACGAAGCATCTGAAACCGTCATTAGATAATCTCTCATAAATGGAATGAGCTGTTTCATTCATCATCAGATTTCGTTTACGAATCTGCTCACTATATCCCATCCATGACATCAAAGTATTAAAAGAAGGAGCATATTCTTTGGGAATCCTTTTTATACCCTCGAATAATACACCTACTATCGTTTGCCTTTTAGCAAAATGGAACAGTTCGTCCCAATCAATATTTTGGAACGAGCTGTCCCATGACATTCCCTCATCAAGAGAATAACGAATAAATTTAAAATAAGTTTCCGTCATTATCATGTTCTTCCTCAATGAAGGAAGTTTTGTAGCATATCAATCGATATGCAAAGAATCATTTATTACAGAATTCAACTATCAGCTTTACAATCTTGTCGATTTCCATATCAGACAATTCATAGAACAATGGCAATCTTACCAAGGTATCACCATATCTGTCACAATTTGGCAACTCTCGGCCATCATGCTTGTCCTCATAATACTTACTGCTATGCAATGGCAGGTAGTGGAATGTAGTCTGTACATCATTCTCCTTCAAGAATTTCATCAAGGCAGTACGATATTCCAAACTTGGACAGAGCAGATAGAACATGTGAGCATTGTTGGTAGCATATTCTGGGATATAAGGCAACTTCACTTCATTGCCAATCTTACCATTCAAGCCCTCGAAATAACGGTTCCAGATATGCTTACGCTTACCCTGAATGTCATCAAGCTGCTCTAGCTGAGCCCAGAGATATGCCGCATTGAACTCTGATGGCAAGAATGAAGAACCCATATCTACCCAACCATACTTGTTAACCATTCCACGATAGAACTCGGCACGGTTGGTACCCTTCTCCCAGATAATTTCGGCACGGCGAACAAAGCGCTCGTCATTGATGACGCACATACCACCTTCACCACTGCTGATGTTCTTGGTCTCATGGAAAGAGAAAGCTCCCAAATGACCGATGCTACCCAATGGACGGCCTTTATAGAATGAATCTATGCAATGAGCCGCATCCTCAACAACTAGCAAATTATGCTTCTCTGCAAGAGCCATAATAGCATCCATATCACAAGCAACACCTGCATAGTGAACCACAGCAATTACCTTGGTCTTTTCATTGATTAATGGCTCAATCTGCTCAACCTCCATATTAGGATTTTCAGCAGAGCTATCTGCAAATACAACCTTTGCACCTTCACGAAGGAATGCCAAAGCTGTAGATACGAATGTATAAGAAGGTACAATCACCTCATCGCCAGGCTTCAAGTTACAGAGCATGGCGCACATCTCCAAAGCATCAGTACCAGATGTAGCCAAAAGACATTTCTTGAAGCCATACTTCTGCTCAAAGAAGGTATGACACTTCTTAGTAAAATCACCATTGCCACTCATGGTTGTTGAATGACAAACTTCCTCCAAATACTTCAATTCTCTTCCAGAGAAATAGGGTTTATTAAATGGAATCATAACTTATAAAATTTAATGTTATTTACAAATTGCACGTGAATACAATATTTTGAAAGATATTGCGTTTATTGAATATGAAGCAAAACAAAGACATAAAGAAGAACTTATCCGAATGCATCCAAGATGTGTTTGCGAAGTCTCTTGCCTTTATTCTCTCCATATATTTTCGTATAACCGGCCAGAAAGAACTCTAACCCTTTAATGCATTCAAATAATATTGAAGCATTTTTTCTGCCTCTGTCTCAGAGTCAAATCCTGCATCAGCCACTTCCTTAGCATGACTTCTGCGAACAGGAATATTCTTCTCAACAACAGGGATAATCTTCTCAGCCCACGCTGCTGCACCATCATCCAAGTTGATGAAATGTCCCAGTTCACAAGCACTAGCTTCTGGAGTTACAGCCGTAGAAAAGAACATAGGCAAACCACAACTTTGGCTTTCCAATCCCACAACAGGCAATCCCTCATAGCGGGAAGGCAACAGGAAGGCATCGAAAGCGTTATAGAACTGCTGGATATCCTCTCTTCTTCCAAGCCAGGACATAGCAGGTTCAATACCGGTTTCCTTGATACGCTCTTTCATCTTCTCCTCCAGGATGCCAGCACCAATGATAACAAACTGGGCTTTTTTCTGACGCTTATAGATTTCACTCATCACATCTATCAGGAACAGAGGATTCTTCTGATGCTCAAATCTTCCGATAAAGCCATATACCACCTTATCTTCCCAACCAAACTTCTTGCGGGTCTCGTTACGAAGTTCTGGCTGATAAGAATTAAACTCAGTATTGATAGCCGTTTTGAAGATAGCAATCTTTCCTTCATCAAATGCCTTCTTACCGAACTGGAAGATACCACAATCCTCTCCACATGCCATGTAATGAGTGGCATAGAGATGAGAAAGCGGACGGAGCATATACTTTACGTATGTCTTCCACTCACCAGGAGCTGCCATTGATAAAGACTCAGAGATACGAACCTTTACGCCAGCTTTCTTGGCAGCATACATTGGGAAAAAATTCATCATACTGTTGTAAGCATGAACCACATCATACTTTTCTTTCTTGAAGAGTTCATACAAGGCATCAGTATGTCCCTTGAGTTTCTTGAAAGATGGCACGATAAACACACGACCACCTAATGCTTCAATCTCCTCCTGTGGAATGGCATTAGAGTCATCGTTGCATACGATATCCATCTGTACTTGGGTCTTATCTATATGACGGAAGTACTCCATAATGAGATTCTTCTTACCGCCAGACAAGATAGGACCACCTATAACTGCTACTTTAATCATATTTTTTTATTTCAGATGCTTTTTAATATATAGTTTTAAACAAGCAGGTATTAAATCCTTCATTTTTGCTTTAAAAGATGGTTGAAATGTCTTAGCAAAAGAATCTTCAAACCACGTATCAGAATCTTTTATACCGTGATAAATTGTATCACGTACCATATCTTTGCGCTTAGTAGGTTTTAGAAGATTACTATTATGCTTTGATATTTTCTCAAAAGTTGTTTCTTTATAATAGAAATTACTAGAGAAATTCTTCCAGACATCCAAACCTTTATCTGTATTTATAAGCATACATGAGACACCACGTACATCGTAAAAATCAGGATGTTCGTTTTCTATTCCCCAATAATCACCTATCGTAATATCTCCCACTCTACCAGGGGTACAATATTTGCACTCATAACAGCATTCACGATATGTTACACCTTCTAAAAATCTATAATAATAAGGATCAACATCGCAAAAATGCATTTTTTCCTTGCTATCAGTTTTAATAGAAAAATTCAATGCCCACCCAGCTAACTTAGACCTAAAATTATATTCTTTAATTTTAAAGTTCTTTTGTTTTTCAAGCCATACTATGTATTTTTTAAATAATAAGGGGCTATTTACACCATGGCAAATCAAATCCATAGTAAGAAGGTTATCGTAATCTTTCTTCAAAAAGGATTTCAGACCTCCAACTTGACATGCTGTTCCTGAAAAAAGGACTTTCTTACCTTGCATTAGCTTTGCTTTTATATCACTATAAGAATGCTGTGTATTTGCTTGAACATACTTACTGCTCTGGATTTTCTTTAACTCATTCAAAGAATTGGCACAAACATGACAAGCATTCCATTCTGAATCATATGTTACACCATAAACAACTCCTCCATTTTCTATCCATGCCTTAGCAATACCCATAAAAGCACCACCAGAGGCACTTTTGAACAATAGCTCATCATCTTTCAAACGAACAGCTAAAGCTTGACAAGCAACAGATTTCTTAATGGCAATATTTTGAGGACATCGTTTCTGACACAATCCACAGTCAATACACTTAGATTGATCAATAGAAGCGACCACAAACCCCTCATCATCTTCAATCATAGAGATTGCTTTTTGTGAACACAATTGTTCGCAAGCTCTACATCCTGTACATTTCTCGGTTATATCATTCATTTCTCAAGTGCATTTTTTAAGAAAGCAACTCCTTTAGCTCTTTCTTGATTTAAAATGGAATTTACACGTGCAAAGTCTACATTAGTCTTCTCTACATAAGAGAAATCATTATATTCCTTCAAATGCCTTTGTTCTAACCCCGTAAGTTGAAGCAAACTTGCCAATCTACTACTAAACTCATTCGGATAAATACATATCATTGGAGTATTCAAGTTACAGCAAAATGCAGTTCCATGAAATGAATCGGTAATAACACAACCAGCATTGGCAATTAAACTGATAAAATCAGTTACTTCGGGAATAAGAATAGACTTACCTGGTCTCACAATTTGGTCATATCTCAAACAGAAACGTACCAATTTCCAACCTTTTCTTTTTGCAAATTCCTTTGCATATCGATCAAATTCGCGATTAGAGTTCAATTGGTAAACTAACACATATTTACCTTTATCTGTTCTTACACGCTGCGATTCTGTCAGCAACGACATCCAAAAGTCCTTGTTAACTTGCAATGTAGGATCTAAGACATGTGTTACAGAAGGTAAACCTAAATCTTCACAGATATTGACTGCACTTTTTTCTCTTACAGAAATTGCAGAATAACGTTGAAGCAACTTACGAGTTTCTTCTTTCTCCCAATCATCAAGTTGTGGTTTACCAAAACTGGCAGAATACGCTATTTTCTTTACGTTATCAGGAACAAAGCTAAGAAAAAGCGGCTTCAATATACCACCATTCCATCCAGAGTTCCATACTTGATCACTACCCGTACAATAAATATCAGAATCAATTTTGAATTTTTTGAAACTTTCTTCTGTTCCATAAACTTTATCTTGCTGATTCAAATATTTATTTAAGAAACGCGGAAACATTCTATCTTCTCTTACAAAAGTAGGATATAACAAAATTCCATATATAACCTTTTGAAAGATATTTCTTTTTTCTACCCATAGTTTAATTCGTTGATATTTTGAAGAAAGAAGACCATCCTTTACATAGTTAATAAAATCAACCTGGCATCCTAAATCTTCAAACACCTTCTGTGTCGCCACAGCCTGAAGAACAGAACCATAATTTCTTACGTTCTGAAGTGTGATAACTGTAACTTTCTTCATATTATTTTCTTCTATCTACGAATTTAAAAACAAATTTTAATGCAGAAAAGCCAAAATATGAAATTAAGCATGCCAATCTAGCTTTTGGACGTGCTTGATTATCCAACAAAACTGTTCTTCGATTTTTATACAACAAGTCCTTAATGATATAACGCTTACTATAATTCTTTGGCATTTTCAGCAAGAGATGACAAGCAAAACTAACCATTCTACATTGATATGATTTCATTATTGGTCTTATCAAATCCATATGTCTATTAAATGAATCCAAAACTTCTAAAGCTCCATCCATTTTCTTTTCGCTAAAGCTAGCTCCTTCAGTACTGTTTGAGCGCAAAAGATAGTAATAAATTACTTTATTACAATATGCCACCTTATCACTCTGGAAAAGAAGAAGATAAGTAATTGCAAAATCCTCAAAGATTTTTCCAACAGGATAACGGATACCAGATTCAAATATAGACTTATGATATAATTTACATACAGGCCATGTATCAAATTTCACCTGATAGTTCATATATTCCACGGCTTTAGCAGGTGAAAGCAGTTCTTCTTCATACTTAGAAGGAACAACTTTAATAGGTTCGCCTTCCTTGAATGTTTGAAGAATTGCCAAAGATACCTTACATTTGTATTTTTTTACAAGATTATATAGCGTTTCTACATGATCCGGAGTTATGATATCATCGCTATCTACAAAAAGAAGGTATTCGCCAGATGCCTTTTCTATACACAAATTTCTAGCAACAGCCTGACCTTCATTTTTTTTGTGTATAACTCTTATACGCTTATCCTTGGCAGCATAACTGTCACAAATACTTCCACTTTCATCAGTACTTCCATCATCAACTAATAAAATCTCTAGATTCGAATAAGTTTGATTTATAATACTATCAATGCAAGTCGAAAGATATGGTGCAACATTGTATAATGGCACCAATACACTTATAAGTTCATTTTCAACCATCATTATTTCAACATTTTTTTAATATAACCTTTCACTAGTAATTTGGATATAGCAAACTGCCAATACAAAAAATGCTTAAGTTTAGAATACCTTCCATCATAGAATTTAGATAGAAACAATTTTCGGTCCTTTAAGCTTATCTTATATCTTTTCCAGGTAAATTGAGAAGAAATACCACCATCCGTCATATTGGTGATGATATTACTAAAAAACTTAAATTTACAGCCAGCAGCACAAACTCGATGAAACCAATCAACATCACCAGATAGCTTATATCTAATATCAAAAGCACCATATTTATCATATATGCTTTTGGGAACCAATGTTGCAGGATGAGTCACGCCAATGTCATCTTTTTCATAAGCTTTCATGAGATTAGATGCTTCAGACTTACATTTTACTATCACATGACCATTATCGTCAACAAAGTTCATTGCGCAACTAATTATTGGCAAATCATCTTTGTCCTGCCTTGTAATAATATCAGCTAATTGCTCTAAAGCACCAGGTTCAATATAGTCATCACTATTGACAATCCAAACATAAGTACCAGTAGCCATATTAACACCTTTGGTAAAAGCATCATATATGCCCTTGTCTGGTTCACTAACATAACGCATTCTACCTTCAAACTGAGGTAAATAGCGCTTAATTACATCTACAGTCTTGTCCTTTGAAGCACCATCAACAATAATATATTCATAATCCTTGAATTCTTGACCAAGAACAGATTTCATTGTTTTTTCTATACTGGATTCGCAATTATAACAGACAGTAACTATAGAAAAAAGAACTTTATTCATATATTAACTCTTTAAATTTTACATTACAAAACTAGCAATACTTAAACAATTTTGCTATACTATATATTTATCTTCTTGATAAATTGTGCAGGATTGCCCCCCCATATTTCATCAGCTGGTACATCTTTAGTTACAACACTTCCTGCAGCAATAATACTTCTTGCACCAATTGTAACTCCTTTTAAAATGATTGATCGACAACCAATAAAAACGTCATCACATATTTTAATCGGCAATGTCTTAGCAGAAGAAATATCATTAATTCGAGCTGCACGAACTTTATAGTCTAAACTATGTGCATCAGAATCCATGATGATACAATCTCCACCAATATTCACCCGATTACCAATAGTAATACTACTTTTTGCCCAAATACATGAAGAAGATATACCAACAAAGTCACCTAATATTACATTGGACTCAGGTCTCTCCAACCATATACCCGCATTAATATTTCGAGCGAGAGGGTTGAAGTTGTCACCACTGACAATGCTGCAACTGTTACCAATTGTAAGAACAGCTCCTTTACATATATCTAAATGTATTTTCCCTAAACTAGTAAAATTATCACCAATATATGCCCCGCTCAATTTCAATGCGAATTTATTATAATGACTATAATAATAATGGCGAAATTTTCGTCTTAACAACAACAACTTATTTAAATTCATATGATATCATTATTTTTAATCTTCTATTGGATGATCCTTAAAATAAGCTTTCAACTTGTCTATATCACACAGAAGTTTCCAATTTTCTTTTAGCCAATTAGTATCAAGATTCCACCATTGAATATCTAGCAACCAATTAATAGTATCCTCGTCATAGCGAAAACTAATAACTTTAGCCGGTACACCACCAACTATAGCATATGGTGGAACATCTTGTACAACTACAGCACGAGCTAAAATCATAGCACCATCTCCTACCGTTATGCCACCAGCCAAAAAAGCTCCCTCTCCAATCCAAACATCATTTCCTATCCACAAAGGGTAGCTTTCATTTTTAGTAGACATTCGGTTTTCGACAAACATTTGCTCTTTAGCAAACGTGGTACCACACTGCTCTTTAAACGGATTTAGAGAAAAGAAACATGGAGATGTCGTTACAAATGGCTCTTTATAAGGATGTCGCCCCGAGTTTGATCTTACGAATGGTGCAATGCTGCAAAAACGCCCTATATAGGCGCTCAATTCTGAATAAGGACCCACATAGGAACCTATACCAATGTGCCCTCTAAAAGTACTATGAGGATGCAACATACACATACCTTCTGCATCTACTTATATATTGACATCAGCAGAATATGCATTTTTTACACCCTTACCCCGATTGAGAAAACGGATAACAAACGCTTTTAAAAGACATTTTATTTCAATTTTATGTGCATATAACAAAATTCCCCCCATAAAAAGGAGAAACATAGCAATAAATACAGAATAAATCATAAATGTACAGTAAATAAAAGTTTATCTATAATGCGTCTAATCAACAGTACAATATAAAGGAGCGAAGAACGAAGTTTTGTAGATGGAGTTGCGAAAACATTTCCCGGATAAAGATTATTGGCTTCATTCAAATAATTTCGGTATGCTTGTTTATATAAATTATAATAAGCTACGGACTCCCATTTATCAGTTGAATAATGAGGCAAATAACCTAAATAATCCTTTTTGATATCATTCAATCTAACACTCGCAGCCAATGTGTTTTGGTTATATAACATGACGTATCTAGAAGAAGAAAATACTTTTTCATTCTTCAATACATCAAAGATATATTTAACATCTTCATTCCTTCTCATCTGCTCAGGAAACTTATACTTCCCTGCAATCGATTTATGCAACATCAATGTTCCAGCTCTAGGAGAAATTTCTTGAAATAAAAAGCGTTTAAATGGATTATCAACTAAACCATCTATAGTATTTCTCGAGTACAAACGATGTCTTTTTCCTACCAATAATTTAAAATTGGCACAAAAACACTTTATAGAAGAATGAGACTTAATCAGGTCTTCAAAAATATCAAATGCATTTTCAAAAAAGACGTCATCTGCATCCATATATATAATCCACTCGCCCTTGGCATATTGTAAACCAAAGTTTCTGGCAGACGAAGGACCGCCATTTTCTTTTTTTATAAGTCTGATGCGCTCATCGTGCAATTCTTCAATAATTTTGCAAGAATTATCACTAGAACCATCATCAACTACGATACATTCCCAATTTCTCAACGTTTGATTTCTAATTGAGTTTAATGTAGAAAGTATCGTTTTTTCCTTATTATATAGGGGTATAATTACAGAAATCATATATACTTAAATTAAAATTACCAATCACAACCTCCTTTTAAAAAAGGGTAGCCCCATTTGGCTTTTCTCTTTCGGATGATATTTACCCAATAGTCACTAAGCAAATCAAAATTTTGCCAACGAAAACTATTAAAATCAAGCAATTTGTTACCTGATATTTAAACAGAAGGCTATTACCCTAATGAATAGCAACTTTTCTATTTATCGTTCATGTAAAAAAATAGTTTTCTTTAACTTTAAAATCAGAAAACTTGACTTAAGTAAACCTACAATTTATGCATTTATTATAAAAATTAACAAATCTATCAATTGGAGGGAAAAATCCCTCTAAAAATAAACCATATGAGAACTTATGAATTAAATATTTAAGCCATTTCAGTCGGAATTTCTTATTTGGAATCTGTAAGAAAGACTTATCTTCAGGCTCCAACACATAACCATCTTTAAATAGTTTTTCCCATTGCTTAATTACCACAACTTTAGAAAAAACAGTATTATTCATTTTCACAAAACTAGCATAATCCAAATCTTGGCTCTTTAATGCATTGATAATTAATTTCGCAATGTTCTTTTCGTTAGAATAAAGGTTGCCATTGAAGACCGTATCCATATAGCCAGCACACTTTTTCGTTATAACTTTTGCTCCGTTGCTTTGAAACTCCAATGCAGTTAAGCCAAACGTTTCAGTATTACCAGAAGGATTTGGTACGCCAACTTTTGTTTTTAACAATATAGACTCTTTTTCCTTACCCATAATACCCATAAAATGTACGTTATCTTTAATTTTTCCACCATTTGTCAGATAACGCATAAACATGGACTCATAAGTATTCTCAGCAATATTAAAAGATCCCATTACGGCATCTCTATCATAGAGTTGACCTGAACCTATAATATATAATTGAGCGTCAGGAATACTTTTTTCTATCTCAGGCCATGCTTTTGCCAAGATATGAAAACCTTTAGCAGGAACTATGCTACCTATATAGGTCACTATATTCTTTCGTTCAGAAAAAGAATTATTCCTAACCGCAGCTATAGTATCTTCATCTATATCAAAACAATTATATATATAGTCAGATTTATTGTACGCAGGTAAATCCATATATAAATCCATCTGTTCACGCCCTACACATATTATCCTAGCAATCATATCTGACTTGGAATACAAAGACAATTGCTTATATGTTATAAAGTTATGACACCATGGAATCAATTTTGTCTTCCCATTGAAAGACGAAGATTTCAACTCTTCTTCAAAAGACTCACCTATTTGAGGTCTAAATACAAAATAATCATAGCCATGACTATCTGCATATACATAAGCATCGTTTATACTATTAAATATTTGTACTTCCAAACAATCAGGTACACATCCTTTAGATGTATTAAATACTGCAATATCTATATCATTATCACTTTTTGTTAATAAAGTAGATATAAGTAAAAAAAGATATTCAGTACCTCCTATACCTGGATTACCTGATTCTATATCTCTACAATCAACTTGTGATATACGAGAATTATCAAAATAAAAAGCTACTTTCTTTGACATAACAACGCCTTCTTTATTTTATATTCTTTAGCAGCTATCTCTGCCATATATATTACATAAGCATGAATTAAAAAATTACCATCGCGAGTAAACTCTGCGTTAGTTACAGATAATAGTAAAAATATATACCACAATCTAATATAAACATATTCTGGACTGACTTTCATAAAACATGCTTTTAAAGACATCAAAAGATAACCAATAACCGTCAATGTACCTAAAACCCAAGTTTGACCAATTAATCCCCAATCTACATATAATAGACCTAGAGGAGCTAATTCATCATTCATATAATGCCCGTAAGCATTGCCGAAATATGGTAATCCTGCACCAAAAAAATGTTCCCAGCCATTTTTGAAAAAATGTCCATTCATGTAAAAATCCCATTGTACAATACGAATATAATCTTTATTATCGAGAGTTTCACCAGAATCTTGCCGATCAAATATTCCCCCAATCTGTTCCTGGACTATTGGTAATTGCCATAATATTAGCAATAGGATTAGACCTCCCAAAATAGTAAAAACGTTTTTTTTACTTATACCTTTATTTTTAATAAGGAGATAAATACCAAAAGCTAAAGCAAAACTTACAAAAAATTGTCTATAGGCAGTTAATATCATACAAAAAAGACCCATTATTACCATTGCAAGGTATTGCCATTTGAGTCGTTTATTATAACACTTACATTCTAGTTTTACAAGACCTAGAAACAATCCTAAACTATAAAATCCACTAGCTATAGCTCTCATACGCAATTGCTCACCTTCAGACCATTTTGGAATATGCATAAAATTAATGCCCATACTATATAGAAAATGCTGACATATAAACATCAAATCATACACTAAAATAAATTTAACTAGCAACCGCTCCATATCTTGATAACTTTTATCTTTATACTTTAAATAAAAATAGAATAAAATACCAAGATAATATGGAATAGCCATAAATGACTCTATAAAAGTTTGTCCTCTATTAATATAACTTGAGATAAAAGAACATAATAATCCACCAAATATAAATATAAAAGCTGTCTTATATGGTGTTTTTTTCTTTATACCCCATGAGGCTATAACAATCAAAACTACAGCTTTTAGGGCATGCGGTATTTCTATTACACCAAAGAAGTTACAACAGAGCAAAAAAAGTAATGCGATTTGTATCATATCAATCTAATGCTTCTTTTAGAAATAATCTAGAGAATTCTCTAAAATCTTTTATTTTTCTATCTACTATGGAATAATTGATTGGTTCTCGAAGTTTCTTCTGTATCTCTTGCTCACCAACGTTCCAGTTTAATAGTCTATCTATAATACCTAACTTGCCCAAAAGTGACGTGTATCTCTCAGTTCCTCCTTTTGTGTTATTAAGCACAACAAATTGTTTGTGAAACAAAATACAAAAGACCATACCATGAAAGGAATCAGTTATTACATACTCTGCATTTAGAATTAATTCTAACCATTTTGTAACAGATGGAACCTTCATTAGTCTGTTTAGTATTCCACTCAACCTTTGTCCCAAGAAGGCGAAACAATCAAGCTGGTAAATATTTGACACCTTAATATTTAAGTTATCAGCTATTTGCTTAACTTTATTCATTTTATTTACGTCTCGTCCAAGAATATAAGTTACAAGAACTGAAGATGGTTTTTCCTTCAACAGGAAAGTTTTAACATAAAAGTCACCTTCGTGAAGTAAAGTAGGATCTGCAACCCAAGTACCTTCATTTATGCCAAAAGTGTCTTTTAAAATATCAACTCCAGATTTCTCTCTTACAGATATCGCTTTAAAATCTGACATTAAATTACTAATCTTTTCATTTCTATCTAATGGATGAATACAATTCTCCTTACCAAAAGAAGCTGCATATGCTATCTTTTTGGCTCCACCTTTTGGAACATAATAAAGATACGGAGCATATTCAAAAGAAGAATGAAAATAGTCATCGCGCCAAATCTGATCACTTCCTACGACAAAGGCATAATAACTATTAACATCTATTTTTGAGTAATCATCATTAGAATAAAACGGAAAAGTTTGAGGCTGGAGATATTTCTTTTCAAATTCACCAAAACCTTTTAATTTGGTTCTCTTCTCAAGATAAAAAAGGAACTTTGCTAGAAAGTTCTCTTTTTTTTCAAAATTAGGTCTCCTATTTATATATTCTATTTCATACCCCATCTGCTTTATTGCAGCTCCCAAAGCAAAAGCTTGTAACTGTGCTCCATAATTTGGAGCATAATGAGGTGTTTGAATTCCTATTTTATACATAGTCTCTTAATTTTATTTATTATTCTATACCAAAGTGGCACTTCTAATGTTTTTTTAACAGCCATTGTAAATACTTCTTTTCTTTTTGAGAAACGATCTACTAAATATTTATTTTTAACAGCCTGCTTAATTATATTCGGATTACTATTTAAAACTTGCTCAAATGAAACTTCAAGCAAAGATAAAGATGTTATTTTTTCTAAAATATTTGCGCCCTTATAAGAATTTACGATAAATACACTATACCCATTTTTTATATTATACGAAGAAGATAAAATCCCTCGATATCCCCATAAATCTCCAACCATGAAGTCACTTCGAGAAGATAAACTTTTTGATGGACAAGTATAACAAGATTCACGTAAATACAAATCTGACAAGAAACCTTTCAAATATGCATCAGTGTTTGTGTCATGAGAGAAATCAATTGTTTGTTTTCCAACACTAATTCTGAATGACAAATGAAACTTTTCCCATGAATCTCTTTTATCTCTAAAAGATATATTAGAGAATATCAAATTATTACTACGATATTTTGCTAAAAAATATCCCTTAAGTTCATCCAAATAAGCATTCCATTGTTTTATACCGGGTACACCATGACACACCATATCCATAGTTATTAGATTTGAATAATCCTTAACTAAGAATCTATTTAATCCAGCTATCTGACAAGGGGTTCCTGAAAAAAGAACATACCTACCTTCTTTTAAAAACTTCCTTGCCTCTATAAAAGTATTTTCAATCCTACTTTGAACATACTTACTACCCATCATAGGATAAACTTCCTCTATAGTTTGTGCTGCAACATGATGCACATTCCATGTATCATCGAAAACTGCTCCAAAAACTACTCCCCCAAGATTGATAACATACTTAGCTATTTCAATAAACACACCACCTGATGAACTTTTAAGTCTCAAATCTTCATCTTTGTTATAAGCAGCATAACAGTGAAGTGGCGTACGAGGTTCCATCTTATTATAAGCAGGGCAAACTTTCAAACATTTACCACAATCAATACAAATATCGGTATCAATTGAAGGATACAGAAAACCATTGTCCCCTGGTATCAGTTCAATACAACCTTTTGGACACGTCTGTTGACATGCAGAACATCCAGTACAAAGATCTTTGTCTAATTTCGAAATATTATTCATATTCTACTAAATAATTTTAAAGTAACATCTTTCAAATATAAAACCATAAAAGAAAATATAATACTCCAAAAAACACCTAAAAGCAACAATGCTATAGTATTACCATTAATTAGAATTAGCGGTTCTAATGGCTTTGTTGGTAAGAAAAACAATCCATGTATAAACCATATAAACATACTGACTTTTCCCAAACGAACAAGAACTTTGGTATGTATACGATGAATAGCCTTCATACATAACCAAACAAGAATTATAGCGCTAAACCTATCAGAATTATAGCCAACAGAAAACTTGTAGCATAACAAAAGGTACAATATAAAAAATATGCATAATAACTTTGTATTTATTCTTTCAAAGTATCGAAACCAACCATATCGGTTGAAATAATACCCAACTACTACACATGGTATCCATTCAAAATATACAGCCAGTAACTTCCTAACAAAATAATTATCACTCATTCTACATAAATAGCACATTATACCAAAGAACAATATGAAGCCAATAAAAGATAGTAACGGGCGTACCTTACTTGCTAGATTCAAACAGCGAAGAAGAATGGGAAACGAAAGTAACAAAAATAAATAGAACCGTACATACCAGGCAAACGTAACATTAACATAGTCATACCCCATTATTTCATATGCTCCTGTTTCAAAGCCAAACAAGTTAGCCAATAGAATAGAGAATGAGGGTAGTTTCAAGCAGAACATGAAACCAACTATGATGAATATCAATTCGGCTATCCAATAGTTGAGAATAAAACTCTTGGCTTTCCTAAAATTATATGAATAAGACTTAAATTTTGGATTCAAATAAAGAACCCATCCTGTCAAAAAAGCAAATAAGCTTACGCAAATTTTACACATAGATCCTATCATTAGTTCAATATTCGAAATTTGCCCCCCCATAACAACTATCTTAACAGGAATTGGTTGCATGCTACTCCAAAAATGATGAATCATCATTAAGATTATAGCAATTCCTTTTATCATATTACTTTCATCTTTAGTTATAACAAATGCCTTCATTACACTTTACTTCTTTTAAATTTGTTACTATATGTTTGTATTTTCTGCACCACTACATATCTTTCATGAGCATCTAATCCAAGATAGAAACTCATAATAGAAGAACTTAATATGCTTGCACAAACAACTAATATGAAACTAAAATAATTATCATCTAACAAGATGTAAACAAGAGCTGGAACTATTAAAGAAACAACTGCGACAAAAGAACATCTAAATATCACTTGTTTTACAAAGTCTCTTAAATTCAAATCTATTAACGGACGTATGATAAACAATCTTGTTATAAATGCGATAATGCAGATTGATAAATGTACTGCAAAAACAATCCATGGTTGTCCTCCCAACTTCAAAGCAATATAAGAAAAAGGAAGAATAAGCAAGAGCATACCACCAATTACGGACTGATAAACCTTAACTTTTCCTGTTGCTGATGCAGAAACCATCAAAGGATTAGCCGTTGAATCTATCAATAATATCAATATCATGAACCGTAAGAAAATAACTGTATAATCAGGTACGATTTTCAGCCATATCTTTAAGATTAATGGAGCCTCAATAAATACAGGAAGACACAAAGTAAATAACAAGAAGAAAGTAAACTTACTACTTCTATAGATGAGTTTATGCATTTCTCCTAACTTACCTGAAGCATATGTCTTAGTAATTTGAGGATTTAAAGCCATCTGAAAATTCGAAGAGAACTGATTGATTGCACTTTGCACTTGTACACTTACTGCCCTTGCTGCATTAACTGCAGGACCAAAGAACATATTTAACAACAAGTTAACACCTTGAGTCATCAATATTGCAGCCAAGTTGCCCCACAAGTTCCAACCAGCAAAGTTTAGCATTTCCTTAAACAAAGGTTTATCAAAATAAAAATGATACCTCGATTCTGAAAAATTACACCTACAATATAAAATATAACAAAGGCATATACATAACTGTACTGCGACTATCAAATAGGCATATAATATCAACTTATCAAAATTGCCTAGTACGAGCAGAAAGACAACTGCCAGTTTTAAGGATGCCTCCAAAATAGAGATATAGGCAAAAGCTGACATTTTTTCATGCGCAACAATATCTGCATTAAATGGATAACTCATAATAGCAAATACTGTTGTTAGAATACTAGCTTGATAAACTATAAAAGCTGCTGTCATACGTTCCTCTGGTATTACCAACTTATGGTTAAGGAACCACAAACCGATAGTTTCACCCAAAATGACAACAAGAATAGATATCAGAACATGAATATTAACACTCGTCGAAAAAATCTGCTTCAATCTATCAGCATTTCCTTTTCCCAGTTCAAAAGTAATATATCGTTGAGTGGAAGCTGTCATAGCATTATTGAGAAAGCTAAACATAGCAACAACACCACCAACTACATTATAAATACCATAATCTTCTACTCCCAATGTATTCAAGACAACTCGACTTGTATAAAGTTGTACGGCCATCATGAATATCATACGGAAATACAAGAGTATCGTATTCTTCGCTATTCGTTTATTATTATCTGATGTTTGATTTGACATTGACTTTTTTATAGTGTCCGGATAATATGTCAGTATAGGTAATCCTCTATATTGAGACTCCGGACTATTAATACTTAATTCTTTAGTTACTTTGAATATGGAATGGATATCGTCTTGCTTAAAAGAAGCAGCCCAATAAACATGGATATAAACTCATTTTCTCCATGATGAAACTCTGTCCAATAGGATAGTTTTGTTCGCATCACAGTAAATCAGAGCCATTTGAGGGGGACCTGTAAAAATCTAATCCAAAAGTTCAAAGAACAATGTTTTAAATTAATTTTCAATCATTTAGAGTACCTAAACCGAATTTGATCCGGACAGTAGGCTATTGCCTATAAACCTTTTAATTAAAACTTCCGGGATACATTCGACGATATTCCTCATTCAAATAAGCTATTTCTGCATCTGTATATGCAAAAGGTAAATAATCAAGATCAGTTGCCATCTCTGTAATAACTAGCAGTATAAATCAATATGAATATCGAATGGGCTATCGAAGTCTTTTAACAATGGATGCTTCGTATCTTTCTCAGAGAGATTAACATACTCTGCAGGAATCTTCCAATCGATACCGAGGGTGTCATCGAGGATAGAGATACCACCATCTGCTTCCGGATGATAGAATTCATCACACTTATATTGAAAAACGGCAGTTTCACTTAACACAGCGAAGCCATGTGCAAAACCTCTTGGAATAAAGAACTGCAAATGATTATCTTCTGTTAATTCTGCAGAAACATACTTGCCATAAGTAGGTGAACCTTTGCGAATATCAACAACCACATCAAGTACTCTTCCTTTTACGCAACGAACCAACTTACTTTGAGAGTATGGTGGACGCTGAAAGTGCAAGCCTCGTAGCACTCCATAAAAACTCATACTTTCATTATCTTGACAGAAGTTTATCTTATGCCCTAGTATTGGAGAAATCTTGTCATTGAACTCTCGCTCATTAAAACTCTCCAAAAAGTAGCCTCTATCATCACGGAAGAGGTTAGGTTCTATCATGAGAACGCCCTCTATATCTGTCTTTATTATATTCATCGTCTTCTAATATTCTAAATTCTTTTTTAATGTTTGATCTTTCTCTTCAAGTATTGAAAGGAGATACCTGCCATAGTCATTCTTCAACATGGGCTGAGCATTCTCTCTCAACTGTTCTGCTGTAATCCAGCCTTGGCGGTATGCGATACCTTCCAAACAAGCCACCTTCAAGCCCTGGCGCTTCTCCAGGACCTCAATAAAGGTGGATGCCTCTGAAAGGGAATCATGGGTTCCGGTATCGAGCCAAGCAAATCCTCTAGCCATGGTCTGCACCTTCAGCTGCTTATCCTTCAGGAATTCCTGGTTTACGGTGGTGATTTCCAACTCACCACGAGCGGATGGCTTGATATGCTTGGCTACTTCCACCACCTTGTTAGGATAGAAGTATAAGCCTACCACTGCATAGTTACTCTTAGGATGCTCTGGTTTCTCCTCGATGCTGAGACAATTGCCTTGTTCATCAAACTCAGCCACACCATATCGCTCCGGATCACTTACACGATAGCCAAAAACGGTAGCCTTGTTATTCTGTTCAGCATCTACAACAGCTTGATGCAGCATTTGGTTTAATCCTGCACCATAGAAGATATTATCGCCTAATACGAGACAAGCAGCCTCTTCGCCAATAAAATTCTCTCCGATAATGAAGGCTTGAGCCAAGCCATCAGGAGAAGGCTGTTCTGCATACTCAAACTTCACACCAAACTGGCTTCCATCGCCTAAGAGGCGCTTGAAACCTGGTAAATCAAATGGTGTTGAAATAATGAGTATCTCGCGGATACCTGCCAACATCAATACCGAGATTGGATAATATATCATCGGCTTATCGAAGATTGGTATCAGCTGCTTGCTGATTCCTTTTGTGATGGGGTACAAGCGAGTTCCGCTACCTCCTGCTAATACTATTCCTTTCATAAATGTTATCTCCTCATTAACTTTGCTGCAAATTCCAGGAAATCTGCAACATTTTTGAAATCATCAAATTGTTGGCAATACATACTGGCATAAGGTTCGGGAAACCTACTGCGTATATCAGCCTTTATCATATTTGCAAAAGCCTCCTTTGTATAGGCTTTCAGCAATTCGTTGTATTGTTCCTCGCTCATAATATTCTCTGTTATTTCAACATCCTTGCCATATACATCGCCTCAAAAACTACGATACAACCAATCAAGAACTGCATTCGAAAATACAGAAGCAAAGTATTCTTCGCTATTCTCTTGTTATTATCTGATGTTTGAGTTGACATATGTTTACTTACAGAGTTCAACAATCCAATTTATAAAACATGGAAAAGCCTTTATCGCATCCCATACAATTGCAGAAACAAGACTTAAACCAAACACGACGCTACAATATTTTAATATCGTTTTCCATTTGATTGACTTATATACAGTCTTTATAAAAATACTATATCTATCTCGTGTTTGGTCATTAGCAGCACCTTTCCAACACCAATGATAGGCTATCAATTTTCTTGTATTATCATAGTTATCTCCTATATAGGCTTGCCATCTATCATAGTTTAAGAGCCTACAATCTTTATAATCTGTATTTCCTGCAATTTGCTCATCCTCGGAAGAACCAACAAAAAAGAAATGAATTTTACTAAAAGGCAAAAACGTTTTGTCCTTTGTTATCTCCTCATAAGCTTTTGGATTCATTTCCCTTACTTCATTGATGCGGAAATCTATCATTTCAGTCTTAGAGAAAGCACTTTGCAAAAAATCATTCGATATATTTTCTTCATAAAAGATACTATTCTCTGGTATATCTTCTACTCGAAAGCGGAAATACAAATTTCTTTTAGGCTTTTTATCATTTGAAGCAGGTTGAATACCACCGTTTTTCTTGGGAGTCGATAATATCTGTACATTTACTATAGAACCATTTGGCTTAATATCCGAGACCTTGAAATTGTTTTCACCAAGAACATACAACCAAAAAGGATGCGCTTTTTCTGAATTAGAAGATGGTGAAATACAGAAATAACTAGGTGAGCCATTAATATTACGAACAACATAGTCGTTATTAAACAGGGTACATAGCAACTCACTTTTAGATAAGCTTTCACCTAGATCTTTTAAAGATTGAGCCTCAACCTTAAAAGGAAAATAAAAACTTACAGAACTTACATCTCTCGCAACATCGTTAATAAAAATACCAAAATCGAGAAACCGTTTATAGGCGCCATTTCGAATGGGCACTTTCCAATAATTAACATGTAATTCTGCTGAAACATTATTTTTACTTGGTTCAGAAGAATTCCTTAATGTATAAAGAATACCAATGCTATTCATCTACCTTCCATCTTTTATCTGATTCTACATTTTTATTTTCTTTCGAGCTTAAAACTGTTTTCCAACGAGGATAATCATCACCTTTAGATTCATTGTTTCTCCAATGTACAGGATACAAGTTATCCAAATCATGGGTTCCATCTTTAGCCAAAGGCTTTAGATGGTCTATTTCCCATCCATAAGGCATATTACGTTTGCCATAATCCTCACGCCTTATCCAAGCACCAGCATAATCCTTTCGGAAAACATCTGGATTATTATTTGGCTGTTTCGCAGCTTTTTCCCAAACTGCATCTATCTCTTTTTCTAAAAAAACTTTTCTTTGTGTTGCCATAAAATATCATTATATTAACACCTTCCATGAGGAGACATTGCACCTCCTCACGAAAGGCTCTCAAGCTACAGTAATTAAGATTACAATTATAAAATGCCACTTTTTCTAAATCAAAGTAACAACAGATATACCTGTTGGCTTATCACCATCATATAACTCAACAATCAATGCAGCTTCTGTCCTTGTAATAACAAATGGAGTTATTGCCTTCTGATCGTCTAGGTATACCCTATTCCCTTTCAAAGAAAAATCTCCATTTTCAGGAAATTCTCCATTTGTTATTTTAACAGAATTGTCATCCTCTTCCGACTCATAGCTAATCTTAAGTTCCTTCTTCTTAGGAAAATAGGTTAAAACATAATCGTCATAACGAAAAACTTGCTTCTTTGTACTGAACTCTGTACCAGAATTTTGAGCTGGAGGCAAGGTTACCTTATGTTCATTTTCTTGCGAAAGGTCAAGAGCTTCCACATCATCAGACAAGACTCTCATATCAAGACTTACTGCAAACAAAAACAAATTCTCCCAATTAGCAACAGTCAAACTTGGGACTTCTGGAATAGTAACATCCTCTATGCCCAATGCTAGGCGTTTTTGTTTAGCCTCTTCCTCATATTGAGAATTTCCTGTCTTTTCTGCAAGAATTTCTTTGCTAAGAATCCAACGACAAGTTACAACTGTGCGAAAATCTTTTTGATCAGATAATGGCTTTACTTGCTCATAATATCGAATTGCATCGAGTTTTCGTTCTCTTCTCTCTAACAACTTTCCTAATTCTAAGAAAACGAGAGGTGCTAAAGGAGTATTAGCATATTGCTTGAATGGCATTATTATGTCGCTAATACGTACTTGTTCCTTCTCTAATTTTCGGTTTATCAAACTACGGTAATCCTTCGTTTGCATTTTACAGACATCTTCTATTGCCTTAAAGAACAATTTTGTATCTGCATTCACAAAATTACGCTTTGCAGGATTCAACTTATCAATCTCACCTTTTTTAATAAAAAGCAAATACGTAATAGTTTCTTCGTTTATTTCATTTAAGCCACGTGCTTTAGCTTCCTTTAGCAATGTTTGTAATTTATCTTTATCAGAAACATTTTGCAACATAAATGGCAAGAAGTGCTTAAAATCTTCATTTGCACTCTCATCCTTACGAATAGCCATACATAGAATTTGCTTCTGATGCTCCGTTAGTTCCTTATTTTTATTGCTACGATACTGCGATAAAACATCTTTAAACCAGTCAGAAATTCCAATTTTTGAAGCAAATTCCAAATTGTTTGGATATGGTAGAGTCTTATATTTTATCAAGTAATACTCTTTTGGATATTCTGATTGTTGCTGCTCCCATAATTTCATGGCCTCAGTCTCTGCTCCACAATGATAAGCAAGCATAGCAAACTTATCTGTATTGACCTCTATGCCATAACTTGTCAAGCTATCAAGTAACTTCACGCAAACTACAATATTTGGAACTTCGGAAGGTTTCGATTGAATCTTTGGTAAAACATAATCTATTAATGCTTGCCACGAAGAACCATCTTTATTGTCTTTCTTGGACAAATACGAATTAGCATCTGCCAACAAATTCTTCAAATTTACAACGTTCAATTCTCCTTTAGCTATGCAACATTGGACTAATCGGACATCATCAACCTTACCCTTCAACTTAACTATAAACTGAAGAATCTTATCCACAGAAGATTCTCCTCCTAATTCTTTCCAGTAATATTCAAAAGCAGATGAATATTTCTTCGCCATTACAAAATTTTCGGCAGCATCAATATTCTTACCTTCATATACAAAAGCCTTGGCTATACAATCATAATACTCCTCATTCTTGCCTCGCTCTTTGTATCGACAAGCAACCATCCTCATAAAATCAGAATCTTCACGCATCTCAGCATTCTTTTTGGTACGATCAAGCTCTTCTCGTATGTCTTTAGCTGTCATATCTTCAAAGTAGGAGAAATCTTCTGTCGGTGGTTCATTTATCCAACCCAACAAATTATCTCCACTCCATTCAGCTTTTTTATTATTCAAACTATAAAGCATTTTAGCTTGGAGGGTCATGATGTCACTTCGATTCTTATTATCAGAATCATTAAAAGCAAATGCCCAAAACGAATCACGATTAAAATCATCCAAAATATACAATCTTGTGGTGGCTCTAGTAGCTGCGACATAAGCATTGCATATCTGATATTTCAATTCTATATCTTCTTCGCTCTTATACTTTTGGGAATTATCTGAAAACCAAGCAAGAAGATTATCTATACCAAAAGCAGAATTTACACCATCTAGGCTAAACCCATAAAGTATAACGTTGGCATACTCGCAACCTTTAGCTTGAGCAGGAGTCAAAATTGTCAGTCCCTGTGGTACACCTGCCTGAAAATTAATTTTATCCTTTAATGGACTATTCTTAATATATTCTTCTACGGATTCACCTTCTGCCACAGGTACAATCATGTTGACCAATTTACTAGTATCCCCCATCGCATCCCAAATAGATTGATTTTCATTTGGAGAAATACAATAAATAGAAGGACCATCTATGGCAAAATGAGGTTTCTGTGGCTTAGAATACTCTCCCAAACGTGAAGCTCTTAATAGCTGAATTCTATTGGCCAATTGCACAATTTGAGAAGTAGATCGGAAGTTTTCATTAAACTCTATCGGTCTTGGCAAGTTACTCTTATCAGCATTCTCACCTAAACCTGTCATTTTAAAAATTCGATCTACAAAATAACTACGCAAAGAATCCCAACTAAAGCCCGTAGGATTTAAAGTTTGAAACTCATCACCAGCAAAGACGAACGGCAGCTTTCTGACAGCATCTACATTGTCAATTTTTCTATTGGAGAATGATGATATTTTCAGAATAAAGTCTATCTCTATACGAGTAAAGTCTTGCGCTTCATCACAATATACAGCAGAAAAGCGTTCATCCGCATATCCATTTTCCAAACAGAACTTGACAAGATCTTGATCATCCCAATAGTCTTCTTCAGTCAATTCCTTGTACCATTTTTCCCAAACGTTATCATATACGTACTTAAAGGTATCTTGGGTTACCGTAACATAGTTTCGTCCTAATTTCTTATAATCTTCAGGAGTTGTGACTGCTTCTGAATTCCATCCTTTTATATAAGTACGAATAATATGCCAGCAAATACTTGGTCCACAATTCTTTAGGACATCACGATCTTTGGAAAATCTCTCCATCCACTTTCTCTTAAAGATAGCAAAAGAGATGTACTGCTGCTCAGAGAATCTATAGCTCAAAAGATCAGAATTATGCTTATTAATACATGATTTCAATAAGTCCTTAAATACATAGAACACATTTTCCAATATCGGTTGTATATCCGATTTATAGTCAATTTTTTCCTTCTTTAAAGCGTCTTTGTAGACAGTATTCTTATCAAACAAAATAGTTGACAGTGCCTTTGCTTCATTTATCAATGTCTTGCTATATGACAAATAGACTGGGGAAAGCAAAGAAGAATTATCTTCTGTTGACTTATGAATACTAAGATAACGAAGCAATACTTCTGCAAAAAGATACTGCAGGACTGTCGATTTTCCACTGCCTGCTCTACCAGAAATAAAGAGAGGATAGTTTGGTTCGTTGCTAGCAACTACTTGTACTTGCTCTTCTGTTAGTACAAGATTGCTTTTACTTTCTTTCTCCATTCTTCTCCATTCATCTTTTGTACTCAAAAAAGTGAAAGGATAACCACGAAGAAAATCAGCAGGACAACCTTGTTTTATAATACTATTTATTTTTTCAATATCGGTAGAAAAAGGGGCTCCTGCCAAAATCCAACTATCTTCTTTGTGGTAAATCAATATTAAACGCTCCTTAATAGAAATTTCTCCCCATCCATTTTCACTATCTATATTATCAAAGATATAGTTCTCTATCATTTGAGCCGCCAATGAAAATTCATCAAAACTATCAGAGTCATCATCTTCCGAAGTTATGTCATCAACCCACTGACGAGTCTCATAAATAGGATCTTTAAACAAATCGTAGTTTATAGGCAACAAAGAAGAAATGAAAGCTAATTCATTCGTAGTTAATGGAGACAAACAAACTTGGGGCTTAGCATTTCTTTTAGATACAATTTCTTCATAAGCCAATTTTATCTCAGCCTCTTCTTGTTCAGACAATAACTTTGTTCCAATATAGTTAGAGAGATTTCCAACATTAATTTCGGACATATATTCATCATGACGATAAGCTGCTCTAAAAACATAAAAGCAAATATCATCTTTTACAAGACGCAACCATACTAGGGTTGGACGAGAATGTTTACCCACATGTTTAGTCAAATAGAAATCATCTTTTAATCTAGATGACTTGCCTGGACCATTTTTAATCTCTGATTTCAAATCTAAAAAAGATTGGAGTATTTTATCAAATTCTACCCCAAAGTTTTCTTTCTTCCATTCTCTTATCTTTTCAGATGTAATAACATATTTATATTCCATATCGTAAAAAATTTGAATGAATATTGTTAGTAATGATTTGTAAGTGAAAACTCGCAAAACTTAATCTAACTTATTTTTATGATATATAGGGTACTAAAGTTTGCCGTATAACTAACAGAAAATCTAAGCGATACCATCCTAGTATACATTTTTCAAGTCTTGCTGCTTTTCTCTAACACTTTAATGAATATAAAAGTCTCAGAGTAAGAATCGTGCGAATTCGTATCCTGACAAGCAAGTACAACAGCCACCTAGTAATACTATTCCTTTCATATTCCGTTGATTTTATGTCTTGGCAGAAGTGAACACTGTGTCCCAGGATAGGAGAGACCTTCTCTTCAAACTCTCGCTCGCTGAAATTGCCGAATTTGATATCAGGGATAGCATATGGGGCACTTTTGCCTGGTTCCGAAAGCATCTTATAAACATCGGAGCGGAAGCGGATTTCATTAAGATTTTTGTCCTCAACTCTCACAAAAACAAAGGTGGTAAGAAAACAGCCTCACGGACAACACGTTTACCTCGACTGTTTATCATGATACGTCTTTCCAAAGTGCGTCGGATCTGTTGCTACAAAACCATTTTCAGCTACATATCCTTCACTTTTTGCCATGGCTTCGCCGTCGTCCCCTGCAATAGTGGACGTAACCTGTGATTGTATATTTGTCTCTTTCATCATACGAATCAAGTTCGTTTTTTGATGTCGTTCATCTGAATCTCGATACAAGAGACACAGAAACTCTTTGCAAAATTACGAAAAAGGTTGGAAACTAGCAAATTATGCGTGTTAAAAAATTAATATCATTCTACGAAAATCAACATTATTTTACTATTCTTTTCGCACATAATTTCCTAAGTCGTTGATTGAACGAAAGTTTTCGGTTTTTCTGTATCTCTTATATAAAGATTCTGAAAAATTGGTTCATTTTGGTTCATTTAACAAAATCCCTCTTTTTATTCTTTTTTGTGGCTTATAGGGCTGCCAGTATTTTGGCGTTGGCATCATCTACTTCTGAGCTTTTGATAGAATTGAGATAGATTTGCGTGGTGGTTTCGGAATGATGTCCCAATGCCTTGCTGATGACAGATACACCTGATACAATTGCCTCTAAACGAACAAAGGGAAACAACCAGTCTTTGGTCGTTCCCCTTTGTTCGTTGTATTCATTCTGGTTACATCACATGATTGTCAAAATGGCTTTGCATGCAAATCATCCCGTCCTTCCTTGTTGATAAAGCGAGCTGCTCTCGGCAATTTGAAAGCGAGCTTTCATTGCACTCACTGGCATCGCTTTTTCCCATTAAAGAAGGAGTTTTTTCGAATCCCTCCGTCTCCCTTTAGCCAAAGGGAGTTCCACCTCTAACCAAGCCTTCCTCCTCAGAAGGAAGGATGTAACCGCCCTCCGGTGCTCAGAACCGCTACGCTCTAAGGTTGGCGGACCATCAAAGGTCTTCGCCAGGTTTTGCGGGATGGGACCGCATGGAGCTATAGATTATAACATACAATAATCATGTATTACATTATTGTTATTTCGTTTTCTATAAACCAACCTTTATTTATTGCTGTAGCCTTTGCTTTTTCAGGATTGGCAGTATACATCAACAATGCCAATGAATGTTTTGCACGAGTACAAGTAACATAAAGTAAACGTAAAGTTCTATCTATAGAAGTTTCTCGTCCCTCTAATAGATTTTTCTCATCCGTTTTTGACAATGGTTCGACTTCAAACAAACGTTCATAATTGAACAAATTTCCCTTTGCATCATGATCATCTATCAAGACCAAAACTCTTGAAAATTCTAAGCCCTTAACACCTTGATGTGTTGCATACATGGTTCTGTCATTCACATAATCATCGTATGCTTTATATTCTGACAATGGTAAATCCAAAGCTTGCTTCCAAGCTAATATGCTTGAATCTTCCTCTTCATCTACATCTGTTAATTTCAATGCCTCATCAATCAGTTCTGGAATAACAAACAAGCTATTTTCTGACACAAAATTCAAACACTCTTTTGCTGTGATTTTTTCTATATCATAGTTCTTAAAGGCTTCCAGTATCGATTTAATATCCTGTAACTTACTAACGTAATCAATATCTTGTACTGCCTTTAATAATGGAGAATTACGTTTGAAAATTTCAAGGACTTCAATGTTTTTTCCTTGCTGTATAAAATCTAACATCGGGAGCAATGCATTTGAAAATATTGCCATCTCAGGCATAACACCCTGCAAATAAGACATCTGGTATCTATGGATACCACTGAAAATATCATGAAAATGTTCAAATCCCAACCGAGTTGCAGCCATACGATGTTCAAGCATAAGAATCTTTATTGCTTTTTTCTCTGGTATCCAATCGTAATCACCATGTGATATTTCAACCATTTGATTACAAACGTATGCTTCCGTTTGGGGTTTATCTGCGTTGGATTTTGCCAAGAAAAGATGAACAGTGCCTTCGCCTGCATCAACTCTTGCAATTTGCTTGCTACCATCAATTCCTTCTGCTATTTTATTTGCAAGATTTATTATTCGCTTATCACAGCGATAATTCATTTGCTTCTGAGGCTGCAACCAACTCTTAGGTATTGAACTTTTAATATTTTCTTTACCATCCATATAGATACGTTGTTTTATGTCACCAATGAAACCAAGAGTAAAATTGTCTGGAAAATCTTCCTGAATCTTAAAGAATGCATCAACCAATTTTTTATTTGTATCTTGACTCTCATCAATTAAGATAAATGGATATTGCTGGGACAGTATTTCTCGCAGCAGTTTATGCCGACAAATCATCTCATATCCTATTTTTAATATATCCTGATGGTTCAAAGAATTTGTTGAAAGATTATCGCCATTCGGATTATAAACAAACTTATCTATCTTTTCTTTTGCTTCTTTACGCTCTTGAAGACGACTAATCTTTTCTACAATATTCTTATAAGTCTTTGTCGTCTTATTCTTGAGTTCTTCTCTTCTATTTATAAGCTGCTTTATATCTTCTTCGAGACCTTCTAAATACAATCGTTTAATCTCCTTTTGATAAGGCTGTATTGTATCCCATAGGAAACTATGAATTGTAGAAATATGAAACAAATCGCCAAAGTTGCCCCTTTTCTTGATTTCGTCCGTAGCCGCATTAGTATAAGTTATTACAGCCACCTTTCTATTTTCATTGGCAAGTTTTGTTCCCCACTTTTCTCGAATTTTCTTCAAAAGTTTTACTAATGTATAAGTCTTTCCAGAACCTGCTCCAGCAAATAAGAAAAAGCTGTTACGCTCCTCATTAGAAATACTCGATTCCAATTGAGACATTATTTCATCGTCAACATTTGTCATCATGTTACTTGTTAGAATTTAATAACTGATTCAACCAATCCAAACCTTCCTCTATGTATGCTGGCGTTTTTAATTGCTCGAATTCTTTCATAAAAAGAAGATTAATAGCGAAAGGAGCTTTATTAGAAGATTTTAATTTTTCAAAGAGAGCTTTACAACATGAAGTAGCATCTGTAGCTGAAATCAGAATCTCATGAAAGTGCTTAACCATTCCAGAACATTCTAAATCATTCTTTATAAACAACTGATAGTTCGTTAAAGCAACAGAATCTTCAAAGGTATAAGGATAGGCGATGGTTTCTCTCGCTTTCCCTTTAAACTTAATTGGGATTCCTGTCTGGTAAGCTATCCTCACATTTCCTTTGATTTTATCCTCGTCTTTCAACTCAAGCAATCTATCAACATCTTTAATACCAAGCCATTCTTTAATAGTATCATTATTAGATATCTGTTTTTTACCTTTTTGGGTAAAATTTTTCTCCAATTTTTCTTTATTTCCCATGCTTTGTGAATCAATATCTGTCACGATTAAAGTAAATATATTCAACCTTTCTATGAGAGGTTTAAAACGATGCGCATGGCTGCCATTTACTTCTATAACAGAGATATAATTATCATTTACATTTGATTTATCCAAAAAGCGATTCATGAGTATTCTCTCACCAGAACCCTCTACCATTATCACTGCATCTGCAAAGAAGAAATCACAATGATTAAGTTTTATGTAACGAGATACGAACCTTCTTGTTTCTTCATCTTCTCCAAAAACATCCTTTAAACTTTCAACTTTTGAAACAGGAATTTTTGATTCTTTAGATTTTTCTCTTCTAAAGTATCGCATACAATTTAGGTCCAACTCTTTTACGATGTGATTAGAATGGGTACTTAACACTACTTGCGTAGTATAGATATTTTCCTCCTTAAGTTTATTCGAATTAGTCAATGCTTCACACGCTTTCTTGACAAAAACCTGTTGGGCTTGTGCGTGTAGATGAGCCTCAGGCTCTTCTATTAAGACCAAATGAATAGGCTCAATAGGATTGTCCTCATCAATAATTATATCATCCGTTTTGCCTTCATGCAGCCATTCTTCTCTGAATTGAATCAATTTGAAATACATAGAGATAAGGTTTTGATAACCCAAGCCATTATATTTTTCTGGCAAGACCAATTCCTCCTTATCCTTTGCAACCAGAAATTGCACAGCTGAATCATGAGTAAGGGTATCTTTGATATTAATCTTACTATGAATTTTGATTTCTGGATTTTGAAATCCAGGATAACTGATATTTTTGAGTTCATCTATTCTAACCGAGAATGCCTTTTCTAATTTCTCATCACAAACTTTATTGGCATTATCGGCAGCCTCGAATATTTCAACATCCTCAGCTGATACTATTTCTTTCTGTTGAATCTGCTTCTCATAATAGGATTGCAATTGCTTAGAAAGGTTATTCTGTCCATTATTGTCATTCTCTTTAGGGTCAGAAAAATCACGCTGTGCTTCTATAGAATCTATCTTGAATAATTTACTTAAAGGATTTTTTGTATCGTATTCTACTGCTGGCATGAGGAGTTTTCCTGTAGCTTCTGTTTCCTTGTCAATATCCAAGATATAATAACGACAGCAAAAATATTCATGAAGTTTTTTATGTTTACTCAAATAATCCCATAATGAAACTGGATAAAGTGTCTTATGATCCTTTTTCTCTAATTTCCTTACATGGTTATAAACTTCTTTAAAATCATCATGCAATTTCTCTATATCACTTGGTGCATAGACAATTCGCACTCCTACAGTTTTACCTTTCCATTCGAAAGAGGGAATTAAATCTCTAACAAGATAAGCATCATTTTTAGTAACATCGATCCAGACATCCATTGTTGGCAGATAGTCAGATATATCATCGAGAACCGGTTTGGAGGAACCAATAGATTCATCTATCCATTTTTCTGCAAACTCATTTAGGGACACCCAATTTGAAAGTGTAAAATCATTAGCTGTAAAACGATTATTATCTTTCAAAAAAGTAATAATCGCTTGCATAGCGGATGTCTTACCGCTATTATTAGCACCAACAAATACTGTTTGCTTTTCATCAAACTCTATAACGCAGTTTTTCAACTTGCGATAATTGTATACATGTATTTTGCTTAGTTTCATATCTTACCGTACAATGTTTAGATTATTAATCCTATACATTCAAGAGTATATCACTAATACAGCGTTCCCACTATATTACAAGTAGTTACAGCTATTAGTTTTTGAAAAAAGTTAGTTTGTATCGATTTGCAGAAGATAAGCTGCACTCGGCAATTTGAAAGCCAGTTTTCATTGCACTTCTATGTGTTCGAAGCATTCTCTATACATGTTAAAGGTACTTTTGCTCTTCTATCACCAATTTGTTCAATACAGGTAAGAGCTTTTCTATCTTGCGGCACTTCACCTTGTTATAATAGAAGTCTATATCATCGAGGAGGTCATAAGCCTGGTCTTCGGACATATCACCACCATAACCGCCAGCGACGAATGTTATGGCGGCTAGCTTACGAGCATCTAAGTGGGTATGGAAGTCATACGTGCACCCAAGCCCTAAATCCCTACCATAGGGATTAGGGATGTAACCGCCCTCCGATGCTCAGAACCGCTACGCTATAGGGTTGGCGGACCATCAAAGGTCTCGCCAGGTTGTCGGGATGGGACCGCCTTCCTATTATCTTGCTAAAGGTGCTGGGTACTACCCCTATTTTAAAACAACATTAGCTTGCAATAAGTCACAAAGAGAGCGTAACGTTTTTAATGTATAAGGACGAATCGTCAAGTCATCACAGATTAACTTCTTATCCTTACCCAAGAAAAACATACCACAATGATCATTAAGACCTGCTTTAACAGGATATATTCTTAATCTATCATGTAAGTTTGCTAAATACCTTGGAGTAAAAAGAGCATAACCCACATAATGGCTTTCTGTCTTTTTAAAAACATACTTACCTTTTTTATTCAAATGCTTTTGGTCTATAAAAGACAGCCTGGACAATGAGACACTGGTTTTTCAAATGTTATATCACATTCCATTAGGCTATGTTCTTTAAGACTTCCAAAAATTTAAGGAGTTCCGAAAGAGGAAGGATACCTTCTTTCTCTATCTCTCCATAATTGACATCATATACTATTCTATCACTAAGAATAGACAAACAGGCATCTCCTTTGGAGGTCTTCCATTGCATTAATATATAGCCATTGGTATTTGGGAATATTGCTAATCCTTGAAGTAACGAGTCGCTACAGCATGCAACAACCTTCCGAGAATAATCACACGCTTCTGATGATATGGAAGGTGAACCTGCATAATCCCAATTTGCTGGCAAATCTCGAAGTTCAAGGATTCGCTTCTCAAGTCGTTGTCTTAACGAAAGACTTGGCTTCTTTTTCAAGTGTTGCTTCAATAATCGCAAGGCTTCTGCCATAGCATCAGTCACACTGATGTTATTCTGCTCTGCTATCGTTGCATAGCCTTGATATAATGTATTATCGAGTACCAATGTTGCCATAATCGTAATATTCTAATTATTGGCTGCAAATATAAGTTTTTTTGATGAAACCACCAAATTTTTGGGGGTATTTTTTCAACTCCGCCCAATTACTTGTAGAGATCTACGGTGATATCGAATGGACTATCAAAGTCCTTCAGCATTGCATGCTTCGTATCTTTCTCTGAGAGATTGGCATGTTCTGTTGGGATCTTCCAATCGATACCGAGGGTATCATCGAGGATGCTGATGCCGCCATCAGCCTCTGGATGATAGAAGTTATCACACTTGTATTGGAAGACTGCTGTTTCTGAGAGAACGGCGAAACCATGGGCAAAGCCCTTAGGGATAAAGAACTGGACATGATTGTCTTCTGTCAGCTCTACAGCCACGTGCTTGCCATAGGTTGGTGAACCTTTGCGAATATCTACTGCTACATCGAGTACTCTGCCTTTTACGCAGCGTACCAACTTACTCTGGGTATATGGTGGGCACTGGAAGTGCAAGCCTCGCATTACGCCATAGCTGCTCATTGACTCGTTGTCTTGGCAGAAGTGAACACTGTGACCCAAGATTGGGGCAACCTTTTCTTCAAACTCTCGCTCGCTGAAGCTCTCGAAAAAGTAGCCACGAGAGTCGCGGAAGAGGCGTGGCTCTATAATGAGAACGCCTTCTATTTCTGTTTTTACTATATTCATTGGTTTATCTTATATTCTTTTAAAAAAGAATTTCTAAAATCATCCCAGCCTGCTTTGGCATTAAAGAAGGAGTTTTTTCGAAAATCACCCCGTCCCTCTTTACCCTTAAAGAGGGCTCCACCTCTCACCCCTGCCCTCTCTCCTCAGGAGCGAGGGAGGAAACCGCCCTACTCGGTGCTCGGAAGCGCTACGCTCTAAGGTTGGCGGACCATCAAAGGTCTTCGCCAGGTTGTGCGGGATGGGACCGCCTGGGGATAACGATTACAGCTAACTATAAGCCCTAACTGAAATCATTACTTTATCTGCTATCACCTGTATATTAATGATTGCTTGGAGTTTGTTGGGTAGTTGCCTCTACTCTATCTTTATTATCAATCTGTGTTGTACATTGCTGTGCGAAATTATTCTGCATCATATTAGCAAAGGTAACAGCCATATTGTTTTGATTTCTTACACTTTGGTAAGCCTCCCAATCCCAAAACAGATAGGTATCCCATAATCCTAAATCTATTTCCTTTTTAAGTTGCTGCATCCTAGAATGATTAGCGTTTCCTACTCCATCAAAATAGGTGTCTAAATTTGTATGATAACGGAATACGTATAATATATTTAATTCACCAGGAGTGAAAAGATTGGTAGCTAAGTCTGGATGGATTATCTGTTGAGTATCCTTATTTAATCTACTCTTTGATAAATCTACATCTACATATTTCTTTGCTACTGCACGAGTAGCATACAATCTGCTGTTTGACGAAAAATATTCATCTACATCAGAGAAGAACATCGTATCACAATTGCCTTTATTAATTTGTTCTGTCATCAAAAATAAAGAATCCTTGGAAATCACTACATGTTCAAAGCGTATGTGAGTTATATCAAAAACATTATCCACTGGCTTAACAACAGGAATGCCTAATTTACATAAAGCCACTAATACTGCACGCTTTTCCACGACATTCAACTCATTATTAAAGTCAGCGGCTGCAGTATCATAAGTCTGTCCATCCTTAGCATACTTCTTAAACACACGCAATCCTCTTATGGCAATTTTGCGCACCTTATTTGTCTTATGCTGCAAGAACAAATTTTGAAACCACGCACCAACAATTCCTCCTAGCAAAGCTGCAAGGATGGGTATCAATATATCAATCCAATCAGTATCCATAATGGCAACATATTAAGTCTTAACTCACTTTACTTGAATCTAACCTATTGATTTCAAAAACTCATTTCTATCATTCTCCCAAATGGTATCATCCTCAACCTCCGGTAAATGAAAGAACTCTATTAAATGATCCTTCAGCTGATTTAACTTACCGTTTACCCGCTTTGAATCCTCAAGCACCACAGCCATCTTTCTAGGATTGACAGCTCCCTTAATCTCTGGTATTGTAAAGCCTGGGCAAACAATGGTTGAATACTTTGCTTTCAGTACCCACGTTGCTCCCATCTCATTCAAGCAGGCTACACTATCATAATAGTTCTTCGACAACAAGAGGATTACGTAAATATCATACTCCATGAATTTTGTCGCAAGAGTATCATAAATATCTTCACCCTCTGGAATATCGTATCCTGGGACAGAACTACAAAACAGGTTTCTCTTATTGAATCCTAATGTTCGCAACATCTTAACCAAAGAAGTTGCTATTTTTTCATCCTCAGAAGAATGGCTTATGAAGAGCATTGGCTTCTTTGCTTGCGACTTTTCTTCTTTCTTCTCATTCTTTTCTTGCTGCCGTAAGATTTCTGATCCTTCTTGAATAAGCAGTCGGGTGACATTGGACAATTCATTATCGCACAAAATGTTTTTCCTAGTATATGGAATAAACATTTGGTTTGCATAATTCGCCTCATCAACAGTTTGCTTTATCGACTTCTCTGTTTCATAGATCTCTACTTTCCGGATATTTTGATCACCTATTTTAGCGCCTGCAAAAATGAACAAATCTCCTTTTAAATATGGTAAAATTACATTTCCCAAAACTTGATCTTTTGATTGGAAATCGTACTCAAACAGAGTCCGTATCACCTTTAACTTTTCATCAAAACAATCTATTCTTATCTGATACATATTCTCTTCCTTAATAGTCATTCTAATTTCTTATAACCGATTCCTTTCCCTTGACTCCTTGACAAACGCTCAGCTAATTGCTTCACGTAGTTTTCATCTGCATGGTTACAATCTATCAACTGACATAACTGTAAACCTGCATCTGTCAATGAAAAGCTATCTATACTAATTTCATTTACATCATTATTCAATGCCACTAAATTGAAACCAGATATTTTCATATCACCCAACGTCTTATATGTAGATGTTCCTTCACTAGAATTTACGATTCCACAATCCATCAATGTCTGTAAATCATTATACTGGAAGAACTCATTGTCCTGAAAAATAAATACAGGAACAGTCTCTTTTGCTATTAACAAAGGAACCAGTTCTACAAAATGCTTAGCCTCTACAGACTCCATATTCTTCAATATGGATAAAGTTCTTTTGTAAAACTTACCATGATGAGCGATTTCACCAGCAAGGATTTTTCCCCACAACACTTGTATTTCTTCATCAGAAGAGTCTTTTGCAGAATCATAGAAAGCTGTAGCCCAATCAGGGGCTAAATTCTCAAATCCTACTCCAGACAACTTCATAAGTTCATTGATAGCAAAAGAATAAACTGAAACTATATTTGAAATCTCCCTAACATCCCTTCGTGAATGTATCACTTCATTGATTTCCTTAGCACATTCATTTTTCAGATAGGCTATGTTAGTTATATCTGTTTGAGCAACCAACAAACGCTGATCCAAATTAACGAACCATTTCTCCAACACATTAAGATGGCTGCTAGGGCAACTATCCAACAACGCATTCTTCAAAATATCTAAAGGCTTTCTTATATCAACAATATCACCCATTACTATATCAAGTTATTAATGTTCAAATCTATACCTACAGCTTTCATCTCTTTTGCCACGTCGAACTGTAAATCACCATTAGAACGTAACTACTGATTTTCAGCAGTTAGCACATCCAACATTTTTCAAAAAAAACATGTTATTAATTGGTATTGCCAGAGCTGCCAATTAGGCAGCCTTGACATTCATCTTTTTGTTCGAGTTATAATTACATGGGATTAGGGACATGAAGTCTTGCTCCCCTTCCATCAGTCGGGTGAGTATATCTTCTATATAATCGCCAAAATTAATGTCAATCAACTTGCAGCTCTCAAAAAGTGAGAACATAAAAGCTATGTTTTCCGCACCTAAATGGCTACCGGTATGCATCCAGTTTCGCCTACCGTATATCACCAATACAGCGTCCCCACATATTACAAGTAGTTACACCTATCAGTTTTTTGAAAAAATTATTTTGTATCGTGTGCAGGGTGAAAGATAACTAAGCACACTCCTTCACCTCTATTATTTTTTCAATTCCTTACCAGAAAAAGTACCATACGACTTTCCTGAAACTTCACCTTGTTTGTAATAATCGCCAAACATCTTCAACACAACATCAACATCAGCTTCTTCTTCCATACAGATTTTACCATCTACAATTTTTAAAGTATCACCGTGCTGTTTGCAAACTCGTTTCATTTGACTAATATCTTTTGCTGTCACATTCTTATAGGAGCCAAGCATTCCTATTTTTACAAGTTTTTTATGTACAGAGGGTTTGGTTTCAATGACAGCTTTTAACTTTTCTATGCCAGAAAAAGTGTTTGTATCCTCCATTTCTTCTGCTATAATCTTAGCTTTTTCTGCATATTCCTCTTGCAAGCCCATCATCTGTTCAAAGTTAAATTTCTTAATCACATAGAATATGTCTTTATAGAATACACAGTCTATCTGTTTATCCAGAGTTAATGCATCACCCTTTAACTGTTGAAGCATTAAGCTTTCTGGATTAAACCAAGCTAAGAATTTTGCTTTGAGATTGGCCTCTCGTGTATCGATGGCTACAGAACTGGCTTGCATCTTACGAAATGTATAAACCCATTCGCCAGTTTGTACATCTTCGAAACCGACACAATAGGCCCATAATTTTACCTCATCATTTTCCAAATCACGAATACTTTTTATCTTTGGAACATCTCTTTGCAATTGGTTGGTAACAACATCTTGAAAAGAAAACACCTTATTCTGTATCGGATATGAAAATAGATTTTCTGTATCATCATTCAAAACATCATAGTCAACCATCTCATAGTTTTTGTCAACTATAGATTTCAGTTGACTTATTGATGTCTCATATATATATTCTCTTAATTCCTCATCGTTATCAACTTGATAAACATGATAAAGATATTTTTCATGCGATCTTGCCTTACGCTTCATGTTAGGTTTAAGTGCTCTTGTAATAAAGAACAACTTGGTATCATCAACGCTGGTCGAAGATATTAAATTCAACAATTCTCCTAAATTCATTTTTTGTTTATTTTATTAACATAAAACAATTTATAACCAATATTGTATATCTTAATATTATCACTTTCATAGATATCTCTATATGGAGAAATCATAAGACCTTGCTTTCGTTGTCCCTGTTCTTCGTATTCCATCTCAAACAAAGAGTATTTGCAATTTAAGACAGGATTTACTAAAAGCAGACTTGAAGTGACATATATCCTATAAATGATAATCAAGAGTATCAATAATGGTATTATGTCGCCTAGCTCGTCAAAACTCTGAAAGAGAAATGGTATGATATAAGTTGCTATATAGCCTATAGATTCTGCATTTTTATTTGAAATACTCCTAACCGTCACATTATTGCCATTTTTAGAACTAGAACGAAGTATCTTTAAAAAGAGTATTGTTCCTAATGTTACTAAAACAAGTACGAGTCCCAAGAATATAGACAAGCCAAATTTATGTAGTAAGCACGAGATACTCGCCTTGTCAAAACCTGCAAAATGCAAAAAGGAGCGGTTATAATATAGCTGCCTAACTATTATACATACAAACAAAGGTGAATATGATGTCAAGAACAAAATCAACTTTGGTACTGTACGCAAATAATTTGTACGCAAAACACTAACCATAGTCAACTTTTTATATATCACCAATACAATGTCACCACTATATTACAAGTAGTTACACCTATCAGTTTTTTTTAGTTATATTTTGTTCCTCATTGCAGTATCGCTCTGCACTGGTCGCCACTCGAATGAGGAATATTATTTTTATTCTACTTTTGACAGGATTACCTCGGGAGAGGTTCCCATCAGGGTTATAGCGGAAATCTTATGACCGCCATTGGCATTTAATGAATGACCACAGTGATAGAGGCTGTCATCTATGATAAGCCAGCGGTCATGAGACTCGTTACGCCATTTTCTAATATCTATATGATTATCGGGGAATAGGCGGTCATGCTCATCCATGAGTCGTTGCATTCCTTGACCTACACCAGTAGTATAAACTGTTGCTGAAACTTCTGGTTTACGAACATCAAGTACACTTAGAGTTAGCGATGAAACATAGCCATCTATGATAATTACTCGATGATTGGCTGTACGAATCAAGTTCTCCAAAGCAACTCTTGCTGTATAGAAATCACCTTCGAAGAAGACCATCTCAGCAGGAGGGGTCGAAGTCCGAATAAAGAAATCAAGCTGCTGTTGCTGCTTAGCCTGAACGTCCTCAATATGGGTCATACGCTTGTCCATATTCTCCTGTAGGACTATCAAGTGACGATTCACGGAATAACCTTGAAGAAGGTATTGCTTTATAACTGCATTCGCCCACTGACGGAAACGGGTTCCTATCGGACTCTTTACTCTATAGCCTACAGAGATTATAACATCCAAATTATAGATTTTAGTACGATATCTTTTGCCATCTGCGGCAGTATGTAAGGATTCCTTACATACTGATTTTTCGTCTAACTCGTTCTCCTTAAAGATGTTACGAATATGCATAGTTATATTGTTACGAGTTGTACGAAACAACTCCGTCATCTGTGCTTGAGTAAGCCAAACCGTATCTTGCTCCAGTTTAACCTCCAACCTAATGCTATCATCTGGTTGGTAAAGTACTATCTGTGAATCATCAGCCATAGGCTGTATATTATTGTCGTTTGCCATAATCATACATTTTTATTGCTAATATAGCGACAAAAGTACGATTTAATTTCGTAATCACCAAGGATTTAAGAGAAAAAATGTATTTATTAACCTAGACTTGGTTTATGGCTAAACATTACAACACACAAAATGATTCTGCTTCCTTACCGGTTCTGCGGCGATAGTCATCACGCATACGCTTTTCCATTTGTGCTATGTATTCTGCCTTTCGCTCCCTAGAAGCCTTGAAGCGACGCATAAAATCTGCCTTTTTTTTCTTCTATGTTCATAACGTATATTGTTTCGACTCCCCTGTCCCCCTCTTGCGAAGAGGGGGTCCTTACCCTATACCCAAGCCCTAAATCCCTACCATAGGGATTAGGGATGTTACCGCCCTCCGGTGCTCAGAACCGCTACGCTATAAGGTTGGCGGACCAAAGCGGTCTTTGCCATATTATGCGGGATGGGGGACTTCTTGCTATTACTCCGGTAAAGGAGAAATCACTCCGACAGATACTTAACTATCCAAGGCTTCAACTCAGGAATATCTACTTCTATCGTTGTCCATAGACTTTCGGGGTCTATGGTATAATAGCCATGCACTAGAACATGGCGCATCCGCTCAATCTGACGTCAATCCACGCCAGAATGAGAATCACGAAATTCTGGTGAAAGCATATAGACAGCCTCGCCTATTACTTCTACCAATTTGGTAAAGCCATAAAAGATGAGCTTGTTCTTCTTGATATCTTCAAAAGTATATTGAGCATGAAACTCTTCTATACTTTCTATCGCTTCAAGAATATGCTCTAACCTTCCCCTATCTCTAACTTTTTCTCTCATAAATCAAGAATTTATCTTGGTTGGCTGTTTCTTGAGCAAAAGGGAGGAGACGATTAGCCTCTACTATATCCACCTTGCGATGAAGCAAGTCTTCCAAATTCAACATAATACCTGCTATTTTCATCAGAGAAATTCGATTATGCTGACGATCATACTCTACAAGAAGTCTATGTCACTATCAGTAGTTTCTTCTCCTCGTGAGCATGAACCAAAGAGCCAAGCCTTTGTTATTGGCTGGCTACCAAAGAAATCTTGTATCTTTGGAATCATATTTTGTACATTCTTACTAATCATAACAGCGTAATTTTATTGTTTTTAATGGAGCTTATACTCCATTTCTCTGTTCATTGTGCAAATATAAGGGTTTTCGGTGAAACTACCAAATTTTGGGGGGAGTTTTTGATTCTTGTTCTAATCTCCCCCAGATTAAAGTATATCACGAATACAGCGTCCCAACTATATTACAAGTAGTTACACCTTTCTATCTTTTGAAAAAAGTTATTTTTTGTTCCTCATTGCAGTATCGCTCTGCACTTGTCACCACTCGAATGAGGAATATTTTGCTTGAATCAAAACTGCTCAATTATCCATGAGAATAAATATCACCAAAGCTGTACTCAATAAAAATAACTTCAAAAGTGTCTTTTTGGCGATAGCCAAGAAACACATGGTTATCACCTGTAGCACGAAATACCAAAAGTTTATCCATACCAGCAGGCACTGATTGCTGTGCCGTTCTTGTCATACTCTTTACATCCATCACTTCCCAACCAAAGGAATGCTTGGCTGAAACATTAACGGCATCCCAATCCAACTGACTAAGTTGTTTTAATCGTCCTAAGAATTTTATGAAGAACTTACCGTCTTTCTCGCCATTCGTATAACTAATGTCTTTGAGTTCAGAAAAACCAAACACAACTTTTGCAGGAGTTCTTCCAACAGGTGAAGCTATAGGCTGCTGTTTCTTTATCTTAAACTTTCCACCCATAACTTCGTCTTATTGTAATTGTGTCTTGAAAAAAGCCTTCATGCTATCTTGCGAAATAACAGTACCCTTGTCATGAGGCAAAGCTTCCTGCCAAGGTTTTTCTTGATGCGTCTTATTCATCAATCCTATTGCAGAGAAATCACGATAGGCTTCATAAACCTGTAGGAACAACTCTTCTTCATCATCAGATAGCACTATTGGAGTGTCTTCTTCAGAAGGAAGAGTATGTGCACCAAATTCGGCATATGTGTCATATACAACTGGCACAACAGGACCATACATCCAAGACTCTACGTTTTCTTCGAAAAGAGGAGTTCCGAATGCTGCCAAATGATAACCTTGCTGATAATAAAGAAGCTTTTGGAGTTTTAAGTTTGTCAAACACTCTCCACCATTGGCTTCATCTTGCTGGGCCAAGAATATCAATTTCTTTGCTATATCTATCGCTTTGTATGCCATAATTCTCAATATTTATTGTTTTTAAGGCAAAGATACATTATTTATATAGCATTTCCAAGGAAATTCAACAATTTTAACGTTTCCTTTTAGGATACTTGCCCTTGTATCGTAAGATACTTGCTGCGAGGGCTATCATAAGAACTTTCAATAATGCAACTCCGTACTTTACCCTATCATCTTCTCCAGCTAGCTCAGAAAGCTAGAGGGAGTTTTTTAAAATATGTTAAATGGTCTCAACTGCCGGATATAGCTCCGCTTCCCCTGAGAAGATGACTCTTCCCGAGTTATGAGGGTTGTGATATTATCACAGCATTGAAAAACCAATAGACTCACTTCCACTAATCTTCAATACTATTATGTCTTTCTGCCTGCTGCATACGAAATGCAAAGCGAGCTGCTTGAAGCAAATTATATATCATATACCATTCTGCTTAGCTGAAAGCCATCTTATAAGTTCTTAAATCGTCTCGTTCTTCTGAATCTCTACGTAAGAGATACGGATTCACACTGCAAAAGTACGAAATTTATTGTAAATAAGCGAATTATACTTGTTAATTTTTTAATGTTGTTCTACAAAAATCAACATTTTTTTGAGATGATTTCGGACGAAATCTGATAAGTCTCTGATTGAACGGAAGTTCTCCGCTTTTCTGTATCTCTTACGTGGAGATTCTGAAAATTGGTTCAAACTGGTTCATTTTATCCTGACCCTGTTTTTTCTCCTCTTTATATAAAAGGTGTAACACCGACATCATCGTGAAGACGGATCAAGCGGATTGCAAATCCGCCAAATAAAGACAAAAGAAAGGGTGTGCCATAAGTCCATGACACACCCTTTCTTTTGTTTCCATTGAATATTAAACCCTGTTTCCCTCTTTAGGGAAAACCACGGTAGGCTTGAAGGTCTTTGCCTCCTCAAAGTCCATCAGGGCATAGGCGATGATGATGACGGTATCACCCACCTGCACCTTGCGGGCTGCTGCACCGTTCAGGCAGATACAGCCGCTGCCACGCTCACCCTTGATGATATAGGTCTCCAGGCGCTCGCCATTATTGTTATCCACAATCTGCACCTTCTCTCCTGCTATCAGGTTAGCTGCGTCCATCAGATCCTCATCTATCGTGATGCTACCCATGTAATTCAGGTTAGCCTCAGTTACAGTCACACAATGGAGCTTACTCTTCAATACTTCAATCTGCATTGTTCTGTTATTACTTTTATCTATTACGGATTAAACTTAATAAAGAAATCTATAGAGGAATTATCCTTTATACTTGATATGGTCGATGAGACGGATAGGAGTCTTGCCGCAATATACGGTGATGCAACCTACCACGTAGGCACTATCCTCCCATGATGCCACATCCTGCAGGCTGTCGCCATCCACAATCTGGAAATACTCTACCTCCAGACCATCCACGGCATTGATGTCGCTCACTACCTTGTCGTGAGTTTCCTGCACGGTATGATTCTTGGCAAACTCTACGCTCGCCTTCAGGGCCTTGTAGATATTCGGTGCGATGGCACGCTCATCAGCGGTCAGCAATGTATTACGGCTGCTCTTAGCCAATCCATCCTCGTCACGGATGATAGGACACTCCACAATCTGCACATCGCTATTGATGTACTTCACGAGCTGCTTGATGACAGCAATCTGCTGCCAGTCTTTTTCTCCGAAATAAGCACGGGTAGGACAAACGATATAGAACAGGCGACTTACTACCTGGCATACACCATTGAAGTGGCCCGGACGCTTGGCACCCTCCATCACGGTACTTACCGGAGGGAACTCGAAGTGGCGGGTATCCGGTGTAGGATACATCTCCTCTACAGAAGGAGCAAACACATAGTCAGCACCACAAGCCTCGAGGAGCTTGCAGTCAGCATCAAGTGTACGTGGATAACGCTCCAGGTCACCCTTGTCATTAAACTGAGTAGGATTCAAGAAAACGGAAACTACCGTAACACCGTTTTCCTTAACACTGCGCTTTACCAGAGAGGCATGACCCTCATGAAGCGCACCCATAGTTGGCACAAGGCCGATTTCCTTTCCCTCCTTGCGACGATCGAAAAGTTCGTTCTGGAGGTCAACAATCTTATTGATTACTTTCATCTTCTTATCTGTTTTCGGGTGCAAAATAACAACTTTTTTCTCAAATAAGAAAGAAAAAACCTAAAAATATGCGAATTATTGCCGAAATTATTGAATTTCAGAAGAAAAATACGCTTTTTTGGAGTTTTTTTTGTACCTTTGCACCTAATTCGTAAGAATAATAATTAAATTTATGGCAAAGAAAGTATTATTTATCAATCAGGAGATCGACCCATACGTAGCCGAGACCCACATGTCTATCATGGGACGCGAATTACCTCAGAAAATGCAGGAAGCAGGCTTTGAGATTCGCACCTTTATGCCTAAATGGGGCACCATCAATGAGCGTCGCGGCCAGCTGCACGAGGTGATTCGCCTGTCTGGTATGAACCTTATCATCGATGATACAGACCATCCGCTGATCATCAAGGTTGCATCTATACCAACAACACGTCAACAAATCTATTTCATTGATAACGACGATTACTTCACCCGCCGCCAGATGGCAGCCGACGAGCAGGGTGTGGAATATAAAGATAACGGGGAGCGCGCCATCTTCTTCGCACGCGGCGTACTGGAAACCGTGAAGAAGCTTCGCTGGCAGCCAGACGTCATCGTATGTCAGGGCTGGGTAAGCGCTGTGGTTCCTTTCTATATCAAGACGGCATACGCTGAGGAGCCTTCCTTCGCCAACTCAAAGGTGATCATCTCACTCTATACCAACGAGCTGAAGGGCGAACTCGGCACACACTTCAAGCGCTGCGTGGAGTTCCGTGATGCCAAGTCGGAACTGCTCTCTGGCTACAAGGAGGACTTCGACTTCACCGAGTTGGGCAAGATGGCCATCGACTACAGCGACGGCGTGATTGAAGGCGAAAGCCTGGCAAACAGAACTCTCTTGGATTATGCCAATGAGAAGAGCAAGCCAACCCTCGCTTATCCTGGCGATGACTTTGCGGATGCCTACAAGACATTCATCAACGAAGTATGCCCTGATGAGGAGTAAGCTTCAGAAATTAGACACATTTCAAGGATAATGAAGATTTTAAGACTATTTACAGCGTTATTTATAGCAGCGATGACTATTGCTGCATGTGATGACACCACCGACAACATCGGATCGTCGATCACCAACGACGTTGATAACATCTCTATCAAAGACCAGGTGTTCAACGTCACCTCACGCTCCATCGTTTCAGGCCCGGTTCTGAGCCGAAACAATACGGGTATGATCGGTAATGTGAAGGATCCTGAGACCGGTACCTACGTGGCTGGCGACTATATGACCCAGTTTGGCGTACTGTCATCATTCAGTCTGGACACTTTGGAGTACATCCGCAAAGCACACGATGGCAAGATCGAGGCAGACTCATGCTACCTCCTGGTATCATACAAGACTACATACGGTGATACCCTCGCACCGATGAAGGCTACTGCCTACGAAATGAGCAAGCCGATGAGCGAGGATCGGGAGTATTACTCAGACTATGATGCCTTCAAGGACAATTGGGTGAGCGAGAACAACTATCAGGCGAGCGCCACCTATAACCTGAACAGCACGACAATGGCTTTCAAGATTTATCTGAACAAGCCATATAAGGCAAAGGATGGCAAGACCTACAAGAACTACGGTTCTTACGTGATGAATACCTTCGTGGATCACCCTGAGTACTTCAAGACCAACTGGGACTTCCTCAACAAGGTTTGTCCAGGTTTCTATGTCAAGAACGCAGGTGGTATCGGAAACGTAGCCAACATCTGGAATACCGAGTTGCAGTTCTACTACAAGATTCAGAAGACGGTGAAGAACTCTGCGGGCAACGACAGTATCGTAACAGGTCTCGCCTTCAACCGCTTTGACGGTACAGAAGAGGTGTTGCAGCTCAACAAGATTACCAACGACACCAAGACATTGGCTAATCTGGCAAAGGATGAGAGCTGCACCTACCTGAAGTCTCCAGCCGGCATCTTCACAGAAGTAACGCTGCCAGTAGAGGATATCATGAAGGGTCATGAGAAGGATACGCTGAATACAGCTACCATCTCTTTCCCTAGAATGAACAATGTAGATAACAACAACGACTATCAGTTCAGCGTTCCTTCTACTATCCTGATGGTACAGAAAGACAGTCTGGATGCCTTCTTCGAGAAGAACAAGCTGACAGACAACCGTACCTCCTATACGGCTTCTTACAACAAGAACTCTACAGGCGTGAAGAATGCCTATACCTTCTATAACATCAGTAACCTGGTTACTGCGATGTACAAGAACAAGGGCAAGAGTGAAAACTGGAACAAGGTGGTACTGGTACCTGTGACCTTGACCACAAGTACACAGAACAATGCTACCGTGATTACCAAGATCAATCACGATATGCAGCTCACCTCTACCCGACTGATCAAGGCGACGGATGATCTTGTCAAGGATTACACCACCAAGGACGGCAAGCGGGTGGCTACCGGTCCTGTTCAGATCAAGGTGATCTACAGTAAGTTCAAGGAATAAATTCATGGCAGATAATTTCCTTGAACGCCACCGCGAAGATTACGAGCAGCGCAAGGCTGCCTGGCTGAGACGCAAGAAGGCTCTTCCGCAAATCAAGAAGACAGCGGTGCTGCGGCCAGATGATGAAGG
>OJJU01000062.1_pt1 | contig 46364 bp, 44 predicted proteins | sample 1596141 | NCBI WGS metagenome assembly OJJU01 (sample SAMEA4350150, study PRJEB24818) | metagenome | biome: human; feature: gut; material: faeces | place: Denmark | collected 2013-09
CAGAAGCCAACTGTAAGTCACAGACTTTTCCCGAATACAGTTTCACCATTCGCAGAAAATAATTAATCCAGATCTCCGGATGCGGAGGATTCTCTCTTCCGGAATAATACAATGCCGGAAGTCCCATTTGAATAGATCTATAATATTCATCTATATCGTATGCAAAATATTCTTCTAACGATCCGATCCCATTAAATCCATAACCGTTCAAATCCATAATATAACCGGATAACAGTCTTGCAGTTCTGCCATTGCCGTCTTCGAACGGATGTATTGTTACTAATTGATAATGCACCACTGCTGCTACGATCAGAGGATGGTCATCCGTTGTGTTTACATACTCCACTAATTCATCCAAAAGTCCCGGAATGTCACAATATTCCGGAGGAATATAATCCGGATTTCCTGTTTTGGAATCATACACTGCAAACAGAACTCCGGGCGGCATAGGTCCTCTGAGACCTATTTTTTCTTTGGAAGCCCCCTTTTCCACCAGTTTCTGTACATCTAAAATAAGTTTCTTGGAAAATTTCTCTTTATTCTTTACCTTTTCTTCGAGATAATTCAACGCCAAAAAATAATTCCGGACCTCCTGCTCCGGTTTCAGATAATGCTTTCTTTCATCACTTTCTATTACTTCGTTCACCTGTTTTTCCGACAAGGGATTTCCCTCTATCTTGTTTGAGGCATATGAACTTTTTTTCTTTGAATTTTTGCGAAGCTTATTCATAACTGTTTTGGAGAGTTTTACTGACGATACTTTATATCTGTTCTGCTCAATTTCTGTAATATATCTTAAAATTTCGTTCGTTAAAGTCACTTTTATCATATAAAAAAGCCTCCCTTTCAAATATTATTATATCCAAAAATGAGAGCTTTTTCCATTAATATTTCACTATTTTTTCACTATTTTCCGGTTCGTAGGCTCCATTCCACTTTCGATACAGTTCGTTGCAAAGGCATGACGCAATCCATGAGGTGTCAGCTGTTCAAAAAACCGATCCGGATTCAAAGCCTTTCCTCAGCGAAATACGAGTAGCAATATCTTTCCTGTAGGTCTGTTGATATACAAGTACATCATAGACTTTTTTAATCATTGGAATCTTACGAAATCCTGCCTGTGTCTTAGGCTTGGTGCACAACTTGAATTTATCGTCTTGTTCCATTCTTATCAAAATTCTTTTTTAATGCTATCTCTGTTGGTAGAATAGACCCAATTAAAGGAATAAGTTGAACACCACAGATAATTCCTCCTATACTCCCAACACAATCTTCATTTTTTCCAATCACTAAAAGCATGAATATTACTGTTATCGGCAACATAACCATTCCACAGACATACCAGACTTTACCACAATATTTATGAGCAAATTCCCATGTGTCTTTGTTCTTCATAGACATCGAAGTCCGATATCCAAATACTGAATTTATTTCCTTTGGAGCCTTTTTCATAAAATATCTTCCAAAACCAATCATCGTAAATGGAAGAAGCAAATCCATAATCAACATAAAAATCCAAAACCCCATTGTAAACCCCCTTTACTACAACCTCCGATTGAGCGAGCTCTTTTGCGAGAGATTCATTTTCAGATAAAGCGCCCCCATAGTTGAAACAATCGCTACAAGCAGGCATAGTACCCACAGCAAAATCAGAAATCGGGCATCCGTCAAAGACTGCTGACCATTTCCTCAAACAGTTCCGGTTTTAATAAAACCAGTCCCGCATGTCCTAATTCCGGTAATACTGTAAACGCAGTCTGAGGGAATTTACGCTTCATATAATCTATGTCCAGTTTTCTCTCTTTTTCCTCGTTCTTTGCATACCAGTAATGGATCTGTGTATTTATTTCCGGAACAGGATCAGGAACTTTATAGTTATTGCACGAATCAAAGGTCCGCCATAATGTCTTTCTGCTGCAATGTCTCAGAACATCTGCTACATACTGCAGATCCTCTTTAGAATAGTCATCTGTCGCAAATGCTTTTTCCAGCAGACCCACGCCGCCTGTTCTTCCGATCATCATCATGAGATAATCCTTAAGGGCAATAAACCGTGTCACAATCCACGGCAGCTGATACGGTGTGATGCCGCCATCCATAACGCAATGCTTTATTCTGATCTTTTGTCCAAGCGCTGTCATCAGTGCAATGGAACCTCCCATGGAGCAGCCATATACCGCATATAATTCTGTATAACCCTCTTCCTTCAGCCAGACATTTAATTCTGCAGCGATCTGCTCCACGCTGGTAAAATCACTGTTATTCTCAAAATCATAGCCGGGAAGCGCCGGAACAAGCAAATGATAATTCTTCTGCAGCAGAGGAATCACATTCTCAAAATAATCCCATTTTACAACTGATGGATGAATCAGCAGAATGGTTTCCTTATTTTCTTTTCCAAATTCATGGATATTCATTACTATATATCCTCTTCTCTCGTTTTCTTTTATTATATTTCAATCCCGTATACCCCACAAGTCCCTGAAATCCGTTGAATTGTTCCTGTCTCTGCCACTGTTATCACGTATTTTAACTGCTGCAGGGTCATAATTTTCCTCCCATTTCTGTCCTACTTTTACATTTTCAACCGGTCTGATCTTTTTCTTTTTTCCGCCGGATCAGGAACATGGCAATTCCCGCACCACAGATGATCAGATATCCGAGGATATTGATGACATCCGGCACTTCTCCCAGAAAGATCATGCCAAGCAGGGCAGCAAATACGATCTGCGTATAATCATATACAGACAGTTCACTGGCAGGTGCATAGGTGTATGCCGCCGTAATGGAAAACTGTCCCAGTGTTGCGGAAAGGCCTGCCATTAAAAGTGATACAAGCTGCCACCATGTAAGCGGCTGATGATCAAAAATAATAAACGGGATCGCACATACACAGGAAAATACAGAAAAGCAGAATACTATAAGCGGTCCCCGGGCACCAAGTTTTGTTGCCATACGCACGTTAGTATATGCAAGGCCTGCTCCCATCCCACCTAACAGTCCGATAAATGCCGGGAATGTAGCAACGCTGTCAAACCCGGGTCTTAAAATGAATAGTGCACCCACAAATGCTGTCAATACGCAGGCAAACTGATATAATTTGATTTTTTCCTTTAACAGAAAATAAGAAAAAATGATGGCAAAAAAAGGTGACAGCTTATTAAGCATGGATGCATCCGCAATATACAGCTTTCCAATGGCATAGAAGTTTGCAAAGATCCCGATTGTTCCAAACAAAGATCGGAAAAAAATATATTTCCCGGTTCCCTTCGGAATGTTGAATGGGATCTTTTCCCTTTTCATAACGGTAAATGCAAAGAAAACGGCTACCAGATTGCGGAAAAAGCTCTTTTCAATCGCCGGCAGATCACCCGCCAGCTTCACAAACAGATTCATAAAAGCGAATCCGAAGGCCGCCAGGATGATATAAAAAATCCCCTTATATTTATCTTTTATTTTCATGTTGTATGATTCCCTTAATCTCCTCCAGATTTTTTGCGAAATAAATCCCTTCCTGACGCTCCTTGGAGGACAGTCCTTTTTCCTGCATATGCAGAAGCAGCTCCTTCAGGCTGTCATAATAACCATTCAGATTATAAAGAATACATGGTGCAGACAGCCATTTCAATGACACCTTGGACATTACCTCAGCAATTTCCTCAAGTGTTCCTGTTCCGCCCGGAAAAGCGATAAAAGCATCTCCAAGCTCGATCATCTTCGTCTTCCGTTCGGTCATATCCTTTGTCACGATAAGCTCTGTCAGCCTGTCATACTCAAAGCCCTGGTCTATAAATATCTGCGGTTCCACTCCGATCGCCCTGCCACCGGCATCCAGCACGCTTTCTGCAACTTCCCCCATAAGTCCGTTTTTTGATCCGCCATAAATAAGTGTATTTCCACTGGATCCTATCCACGTTCCAAGCTCACGCACTGCTTCTTTTAAAAGGGGATCATTTCCCTCATTTGCTCCAAGATATACCGTAATATTCATAACCTGCTCCTTTTCTTCTGTCCATTCTGACTAACCTGCTGCCTCTAATCAAACATAGTCCTCCAATCCGGATCCTCATAAGCATCAAAGCACATCAGTATCTGTTCCCTTGTGGTTTTCTCCACCGCCAGCTTTTCAGGGATACTGTCCCTGTCAAAGAACCTGATCTCTGTCGTTTCTATGTTTTTCATAAATTCGCCGCTCTCATACCTGCACAGAATAAAGACCTTCATAACACCAAACGCATAATTCTGAACATTATGCTTTCTCCAGTCCTGTACCGCGATCAGCCTCTCCGCATGCACCGTAAAACCTGTTTCCTCCCGTACTTCTTTTTCTGTATTGGAAGCCACAGACTGATCCACATCACACCATCCGCCCGGCAGTGCCCAGGTTCCATTATTTTCATGTACAAGCAGGATCTTCCCATCTGAAAACACAGCAGCCCGTGTATCTACCTTGGGCGTCTGATACCCTGTTTCATTGCAGAACAGATCCCTTATCTTATCAACCGGGATATCTGTCTTCTCAGACATCATTTCTGCTGCGATCTCACGCAGCTCCTCATAACGCTCCTTATCATATTTATCCTTCCCATACTGAAGTCCTGCCTGCGCAATACTCTGGATCCGGATCGCAAATTCCAGCCATTTATCATTCATATCTCTGTCATCCTCCATCTTACAGCTATAAAGCAGAATACGATATCAATATTAATTACAGCTTTTATCTGATTTGTCAAGAAACATACAACTTTATCTAAAAAGTGGCAAAAATTGTTGAAAATCCTAATTTTTGTATGTTAATCTTACAAAGGAGCTTGTGACTTCCTGTGGAATTGGTGGCACTGCCAGCCTCAGATTCCCTGCGGACGCTCTATGAAAATTCCGCCGCATCTCCGGCTAAAAGAAATGATTATGGAAAATAAAAAGAAAATTCTTATAAAGCTTTTCATCTCGACCCTGTATCTCAGCGCTTTTACATTCGGAGGCGGATATGTGATCGTGACTTTAATGAAGAAAAAATTTGTAGATGAATACCACTGGATTGAGGAGAATGAGATGCTGGATCTCGTTGCGATTGCACAGTCAGCTCCAGGACCCATCGCTGTCAACGGGGCAATTGTAATCGGTTATAAATTAGCCGGGATGACAGGTGTGATCACAGCGATCGTTGGCACGATCATCCCTCCGTTTCTCATTATCTCCCTGATCTCGATCTGCTACAACGCATTCCGTGACAACTTTATCATCAGCCAGATGCTTTCCGGCATGCAGGCCGGTGTCGGAGCTGTGATTGCTTCTGTAACATATGAAATGGGGGCAGAAATCATCCACAAAAAGAACGCTGTTTCCACGTGCATCATGGCTGCTGCGTTCATTGCCTCCTGCATTTTTCATATCAATATCATCATTATTGTCATTGCCTGTGGTCTGATCGGCGCACTACGGACATTCGTTGTAGAAAGGAGAATGAAAAAATGATCTATCTCCAGCTTTTCTTAAGTTTTCTGCAGATAGGCATGTTCAGCTTCGGCGGTGGATACGCGGCAATGCCGCTGATCCAGGGACAGGTCGTGACCACCCATCACTGGCTCTCGATGGAAGAATTTACAGATCTGATCACGATCTCCCAGATGACACCGGGACCCATTGCCATCAATTCTGCAACCTTTGTCGGAATAAAGATTGCGGGCATCGGCGGCGCTCTTGCGGCTACCTTTGGATGCATCCTGCCGTCCTGCATCATCGTCACCTGCATTGCCAGGCTGTATTTAAAATACAGAAACCTGACACTTTTACAGGGAATCCTGAACTCCCTGAGGCCTGCGGTCGTTGCTTTGATCGCCTCCGCCGGAATTTCAATCCTTATCACCGCATTTTGGGGCAGTAAGGCAGTGATTGCCTTTGCAAACACAAACTGGTTACTTGTAGTGATCTTTGCTGTCTGCATTATCCTGCTTCAGAAGCTTAAGATGAATCCGATCCTGGTGATGGTGCTGGCCGGGGTCATAAAGACCGTTGTTTCCCTGGTCGTCAGCACATTTTAAGATCTGTATACCAGCACACAAATCATCCGTATTCTACAGGATAACGGATTCCCTTTAAAGCTGAAATAAAATCTCTCCAATATCCCCACTGATACAGACAGACCGCTTTCTGATCTCATCTGGTGCAAATGCCTCATCATAATTCAGACAGGCATACATGGACTTCGGATTTCTGGCTGTCATCTGCCAGAAGGGATACTTGATAATGCCGGGGGTGTTATATCCAACCCCAAGTTCCAGAAACAGTATCTTCATATTGTTTCTCGTCCGCAGAAAATTCTCATACCTTTCAGCTGCCCTGTGCCAGCCTTCATCCTCTACAAAGGTAGCATCCGAACGAAGATTCATAGTAAGAGGTCTTCCGCAGTGTGAACAGACAGGAATGAGCTCAGACGGTATCGTGCTAAGTAGCTTTTTTTTCTGTGATACGATCAAGCTCCCATCGGCTGCAATTTCACATCCCTGTTCCAGTACCATTTTTCGCACTGCCTCTTCATTATCATACGTTTCCTGGCAGCATGGATTACTGCACTGGAACAGCCCATAATCACCCTGCGTATAAAATAATCTCTTTTTATCAAACATGGCCTTCTGGAAGCAGTGATCCACATTCGTCGTGATCACAAAATAATCCTTATCCTTTACCAGCTCCAGGACTCTGTCATACACCGGCTTTGGCGCATCCATGTACCGGTTGATATAAATATAGCGGCTCCAGTACGCCCAGTATTCCTCCAACATGTCATAAGAATAAAAGCCTCCGGAATACATATCGTGGAAATCATATTTTTCCTCAAAATCAGAAAAATACTGTTTGAATCTTTCTCCACTGTATACAAAGCCCGCTGATGTGGAAAGTCCTGATCCGGCACCGATCACAACAGCATCTGCCTCACTGATCTTTTCTTTTAATTCTGTTATCTTATCCGAGTAATCTCCGGTAGATTCTTTCATCTTCTTCTTTAAAAACATTGAATATCACCTGAATCCCTGAATTTGTTTTTTCTTTGAACTCTCTGACTGTCTGCACGGCAATCTGTGCTGCTTTTTCATTTGGAAACATAAACACACCTGTTGAAATGCAGCAGAATGCAATACTTTTTACTCCATGCTCCTCTGCTGTACGCAGACAGGACTCATAACAGGACGAAAGCAGCCTCTCATGCTTTCCGGTAAGCCATCCCTGCACAATAGGTCCTACCGTATGGATCACATAATCACAGGGAAGATTAAAAGCCGGTGTGATCTTCGCCTGCCCTGTGGGTTCTTCGTATCCCTGCTGCCGCATCATATTATCACAGTAATTTCGAAGCTGGATCCCGGCATAAGTATGAATGCAGTTATCAATACAGCTGTGACATGGCTGATAACACCCGGTCATTCCACTATTTGCAGCATTGACGATCGCTCCCACCTGAAGTCTTGTAATATCACCCTTCCAGATATATAGACCCGGCTGCAGCTCTTCCATATCTTCCAGTGTCACAACTCCTTTTTCTTCCTGTACCTGCTGCAAATACGCATCCTGGACAGCCAGAAATTCCTCATCAATATCCTTTGGCATACGCACATTCATCAGAGAACGAAGCATCTTCTTCTGCTCCTGTGTATCATCAGGTACTTCATATTCTCTGTAATGCATATTTTCATCAAGCAGCTTCCTGATCAGCCATTTTCTTCGTTCATCCTGTTTCATATTGAGACTCCATTCCTCTCTATCGCCTTCACAGGACAGTTCTCATAACAGTTTCCACAGTGCAGACAATGATTCTGGTTTATCACATATGGGTTTCCTTCATCAATGCACCTCTGTGGACAGACTCTTTTGCATTTACCACATCCGATACATTTCTCTGTGATATGATATCCCTTCTTTTTCAGGGTAACACTTCCAAGGCTATATGTCTCCCTGAATATGGGATTCACTCCCAAATTAAAGTACTCCACTTCTGCCTGATCAATACAGAATATAATTCCAATATCTCTCGTATCACCTTGGTAAACATTGGCAAGATACGGCTGCTCTTCAAAGATAAGATCTCTCCATTTCTCCTGCTCTTCCTCTGCCACTGCATAAGCCTTTCCGGACATACGGATCATTTCCTTGTATCTGGTATAACACAAAATCTGTACCCTGCCATCCTCCTGAAGCTCTCTGCAGAAATTTTTTCCTCTTGCAGTAAAAAAATATATCGCATCCTTTTCATAATGAATGGCACTGATATTCCTGATCTGCGGTGCTCCTTCCTGATCGACCGTAGCAAAAGCAAGTACACCTACCAGTTCCATTTTCTTAAGACATGTTTCCAGATTCATTCTTTATTCTCTCCTCTCATATAGCATGGCAGTTCCTCCCCTGTGATCTCATTCCTTGTTTTCCAGCACTGCGGATCAGCTCCATAAAAATTCCCTGTAGTTCCGTTTGCTACAGCCGGACATCCCCGGCACCATGCCTTCAATTCACATTTACTGCACTTTTCAAATTTATCGTACTCTCTGTACTTCTCTATCTGACAGATCCACACATCTGCCAGCCTGTCTTCAAACACATTTGCTACCCGGCTGTCGGTTACTCTCCTGCAGGCCATCACATCTCCGTTTGAAGCTATGGTGATATGACAGTTTCCGCAGTTACAGCCTCCATATATCATACCGTCTTTTACATTCTGCGGTAACTGAAACTGCCCGGTTTCATATTCATACAACGTCCAGAGGTGATCCTTTTTGTTAAAATAAGTCTCACATCCTGCTGCCTCATAGGCTTTAAACTTGGCATCACAAATTTCCAGAAGCTTTCTGTACTCCTGTGGTGTCATACTGGTATCCACCTCACCGCCTGTCGGAACATATCGTGAAAATGCAAATACCTTTACCTTTGCTTTTACAACTTCGTCAATAATGTCAGGTATGCGGTGCTCCACAGAATGGACTCTGTTATCATACATATACTGTTGCTGCTCATACAGCCTCGTGATGGTAAGATATAAGTTGATGTCCTTACCTGTCATGGCGTATCCTTCACTCATGAACTGTTCCAGATACCGGAGATCCCTTTTCACATATGCAAGCTGTTTACGAAGTGCGCTGCGGATCTTTTTTGATGTATGTTTTTTGCTCTTGGCAAACGCAAGATACTCTTTTCTGGCACGTTTACGGTATCTTCTTGGCAGCTTAAGACTATAGCATTTACAAAAACGGTAAATGATATTTTCCAGTTTTTCCCTTGCTTCGTTCAAAAGAGAGACGTCCTGCGGATAACGGATGTTTGCAGGCGAGCAGGTTGCATCGATAGTCAACGTTCCTTTATTCGTATCTTCCTTTGCGGTATCATCGTTACTGTTTTTCTCTCCGGATGGAGGGGCAGGGTCATCTTTATCATCATCCTTGTGATCGAGAAGATACTCATTTGCTTCCATCAGCATCTCTGCTGAAATGCGTTTGCGGAAAAGAACCAGTGTACTTGCATCAAACGGAGCTTCTTCCTGAAAGCCCGGAAGCCCAATAAAGTACTGCAGATACGGATTCTCAGCGATCTGATCGACGAGTTCACGGTCGGAATACTGAAATCTGGTCTGAATGATCAGAGCTCCCAATGCCATACGGAGAGGCTTGGCAACATTACCTGTACCACTTGGAAACAGTCTGGCATATTTTTCTTCAAACTCATCCCAAGGTATTCGGTCAGCCAATTTTATCCAGCGGTTATCCTGATTCATATGGAGTCCCATAGGCTGGTTGAAATTGAGGAATGAATGCTATAACTTGTCAATCGGTCTGTACATTGTTTTAGCCCCTTTATCCTTAAAATTTGTAAGAAAAATGCATGAAAAATAATTTGATTTCATAAAAATCCTTGTAATTATTGTACCAGAAAATGGGGTAATAGTCAGTAAAATCAAGTGTTTCTAATTTGTTCAGCAGACACTAATTAAAAAAATTGTTCTCACCCATTATGAGAAGATTTGCCGAAGTAACTTCAGCCTTGAGGATAGAGCGACCGGAATTTTCTTTGGCAATTGAGAATCTTGTCAAACCTTCTATAAAAAATAAATATGGGTGAGAGTTTTTGGGATTTTTTGTACCTAAGTATATATAGAACATATAGGATCTTAGAAAATGCGTAACAGTTCAGCCATGTAGAAATGATAGTATAAGAGGACTGTGGGAGCCTGCTCACTAAGGGAGGCGTATACTATCATTTCTATAGTGCGGACGCCCGACATGAAATAAGTTGCCCGAAAGTGTGGATATTGATTAGTTAGACCATAGAAAGCGGCAACTTATGAATGGAAAGGGCTGATCTGTTGCGAAAATGCATTACAGTAAGGGGAGGACAGCGCAGAATGAGAAAAAAGGTAAAACGAATTTATGGAATATTGCTGAGTATGGGCATGCTCTTAACATTATTATCAGTGCCGGTATGGGCAGCAGAGCCGGTTAAAACAGAAGCGGGATACGAGCAGGAACAAGAACGGCAGCAAAAGCAGCCCCAGGAGCAAAAGCAGACGCAGGAGAAAAAGCAGCCCCAGGAACAGGGGCAAATGCAGGAGCAAGAGCAGATGCAGAAGCAAGAGCAGATACAGGGGCAGACGCAGCAGCAGGAGGAAGGACAGTCGCAGGAATATACTGAGACCTGTGATACGCTGACAAAAAACTGCGTTCATGAGCACACATCAGAATGCTATCCGCAGACCACCGGAACCGGTACGGTGTCCGGAAATGATGCAATGGAATCCGAAGAAGCCCAGCCGACAGCATGTACTCATGTATGCAGCGAAGAAAGCTCCGGCATAAATGTTGAAAATACGTTGAGAGCAAATGGACTGCCAATTGTTATGGCTCCCAATAACCGTGGAGATGTGGAATTGAAGCAGGATACTATTGGGAATTATAGAGTGCAATCTCCCGGCGGCGATTCTTTTTATAGGCTTCCGTCTGGAAATTACCGTCTGGGAGAGGATATAACGCTGGATAAAAGGCTTGTAATTGGGAAAGTAGAAACTTCTTACACTGTTTCATTGGATTTGAATGGTCATAAGCTGGAGATGGGCGACGACAATACAATATCACTGCTGGATTCAAGTGAACTGAACATAAAAAATGCAAGTCAGCAGGAAGGGGAAATCATTAATGGATCGAAGAGAGGGATTCGAATTAATTTGGGTGCAAAACTCAGGGTTTATGGAGGAACGATAGATTCCATCATCACGTATTTTGATAATGCTGAATTCTATCTGTATGGAGGAACAATTAAAGGTAATATTGAATTTCATGTGCTTCCATACGCTATTCCAAATGCAGTATTATATGCAAATGGAGGAATTGTGGAAGGAAAACTGCTAATATATACACGTCAAAATGATAAGCTGACGATACGTACTGAGAAATCTGCTGCTTCAATGACAACTTTCAAGGGATTCGTGATGAACTGTAAGATAGAAGGCGGTATATTTAGCGGCGCCGTGGATGGGAGTTGTCAAATCGAGGACAGCGCAAAAGTTACGGTTGAATTTGATACAAAAGGAGGCGGATCAATTCCTCAACAGAAAGTTCTTCGTGGACAGAAAGCGCAGGATCCCGGAGCTCCTGTGCAGGACGGTTATGAATTTGAAGGCTGGTATGTGTCTGGAAATTCAAATCCTAAGTGGGATTTCAGTGATAATGTTACAGATAATCTGAATCTTGAGGCTCATTGGAATAAAGTTTATCAGGTGACAATGCAAACAAATGGAGGAACGATTGCACCTGGTAGGGAGATTAAAAGCTATACCGGGGGGACATCATTAACTCTGCCGGGAGCAGGTGACATCACCCGCGGAGGCTATACTTTTGCAGGCTGGTATGAGGATAGAGGCTTCTCCGGCTCTCCTGTTACGGAAATCAGCATCACTGACACAGGAGATAAGACCTTCTATGCGAAGTGGTCAGCCAATACTTATATCGTGAAGCTGGAAACAAATGGAGGCAAGATTGCAGACGGCAAAGATGTAACCGACTATACCTGTGGCACGGGTGCGGCTCTGCCGGGAGCAGGTGACATCACCCGCGGAGGCTATACTTTTGAAGGCTGGTATGAGGGCATTGATTTCTCCGGCGCTCCTGTTACGGAAATCAGCAGAACCGATACAGGAGATAAGACCTTTTATGCGAAATGGAAGCAAAATACAGTGCCGGTAACCCCAGCTCAAACAGAACATAATGACGCAAACCATGATAATACCAACCATGACAATTCAGGTGATACGAAGGAAAGCAGTGGCACAGCTCCGGTGAGCTATCCTGTCCTGACCTTTGATACCTGTGGTGGAAGCAGTATCAAAGCAGTTCGCGCATGGAAAGGACATATGATTAATCTTTCCGGCTACCGGCCAACTCGTGAAGGTTATGAATTTAGCGGCTGGTATGCGGATCGGAATCTGACACAGCCCATTACGGAAATCCGGCTTGATGGAAACAGGACGGTTTATGCAGGCTGGATCAAGCAGGTAGAGCAGACCGGTGAAAATTCCAAACCGAAGGCAGTTCCGGCACAGCTTATAGCAGGCGATAACGCAAAGACCGTAAGGAAAGACAACGGAAAATCTCTTATCGGAGCTTACGAACCGGGTTCATCGGACACACCAGAGGATACGGAGAATCAGAGCACAGAAGACCAAACTATGGAAGATCGAGGCACGGAAGACCAGGTCACGGCGGATCAAGTCACAGGAGATCAAAGAACGGAGGATACCGGGGATGATCAGAAATCAACAGCGGAGAATAATCCCGCAGACAATAACCCAGCAGACAATGATTCAAAGTCGGATGACAGTACGAATTTGCCGTCAGAGGACAGCTCCCACAGTGGCGGCTGGATCCCGGTTATCTGCATTTGTGCAGGAGCTTTGGTGATTGGACTTGGCTTACATCTAGGATTTCGGAAATGGAAGAAAAACAGATAGGAAGTAATGCAGGATTGAAAAACTTATAAATAAGGCTTTGAAAAGGAGGTGACACATCCCATGTACAATAATCAAAAGCGGGTGGAACTGGTAAAACGGCGTATTTATGAAAGAAACTGTCAGCAGCAGAGGCATGGAATTTACGGACTGTCTGCGGCGTGCATGGTTTTATTCGCTTTTCTTGCAGGATCGCTTCATGTGGTGGCAGGACATACACAGATGGCGGCTCAGGGCATGTACGGTTCTGTCCTGCTGTATAAAGATGCAGGAAGCTATGTGCTTGTGAGTGTTGTTTCCTTTGTTCTGGCAGTTGCGGTTACGTTATGCTGTATCAGATTGCGGGACAGGGAACGTGGGTTAAGGGAGCGGAAAAGAAAGAATGAATTACCGGAAAAGGAGGACAAAAGAGATGGAAGGTAAAATAACAGGAACAGGAAAAAGAATCATGACTATGATGCTGTCAGTGATCATGGTGACAGGTATATTTGCCGGGATGAAACTGGAGGTAAGGGCAGCGAAGACTTATTCCTTTGATTTATCAGATCATGGCGGCTTTATGTCCGCATTACAAAATACTTATTATTCTGATGATACACTTTTTTTTACCGGTTTTTCCCAGCCACCAGCAGGCGATAGCTATAGCTATATAGTTCGGTGGGACTATATTTATAATTCAAAACGTGTTGGAAGTAGTATAACAACTTGTGGTGAAAATCTAAGTAATGTTTCTATTACGATTCCCAATGATAGCCAATATGATTATGCAAAATTGGTTGACTATACCCCTCCGACAGTATCCCAGGGGCCGATTCAAGTTGTTGAATTTGTTTTTAATATTTATTATCCCTTTACTCCTTCGCAGCCCACAGTTACTCCTCCTTCGCAGCCCACAGCTGCTCATTCAACGGAATCATCTGCCGCACCATCCCACGAATGCAGCTTCCAGTGGGTAACAACGGTAGAACCGCAGCCCGGTATAGACGGCTTGGAAGAGTATAAATGTATGTCCTGCGGTATGGTTAAGGAATCCCAGCCCATTCCTGCAAGTATGGCCGCTGTGAAAAACCTGTATGGCTTCATCAAGGATGCACCGGAAAACGGAAATGTCACAATTGACTTTGGTAAGCTCCATACCATCAGCGATTATCTTTTAAATAAAATGTCGGAAAGAAGCGATGTAACAGTGACCATAAGCTTTGAATATCAAAGTGCACAGTACGAGATTACGTTCCCATCGGGAACAGATTACTCCACTGTTTTGGAGGATGAAGATACGATGTATGGATATTTCGGTGTAGCAGCAAGGCTTGGACTTACGGTAGAAGCTAAATAGAGGTGATTCTGAAACAGCTGGAAGAAAAAGAACCATTGCCAGATAAGGAAAAAGATCAGATGGCATTGGTAAGCGCTGCAAAGCAGCACAGAGCGATTGCGGAAGAGATTATTCTCAAGGAATTGATTTATGTTTAAATGAAGGTGATGAGATCGTGGAATGCGATCTCATTATTATATGTGAATGTGAAATAGCAGTAGGCAGAATGAGAAAAACAGGGTAAAATAAAGCCATAAAATCCGAGTAACAATAAGAGCTGATTATAGAAGAAATTTGAAATGTCAGATTGACATATCAACTTGTAAAAGTTGTGATGTTGTTGCAAAAAATATTAAAAGGAGGTCGTTCTGATGGATAGAGCGTTTTATAGTGAGATTAAGAAAATACTCACAAATGCGAGAGACAAAGTTTATCAGACTGCCAATTTTACTATGGTGGAAGCCTACTGGCAAATTGGAAAGTCTATTGTGAAAGAACAAAATGGAAAAGAACGTGCCGAATACGGAACAGGTTTACTCAAAGAATTATCGAAGCAGATGACACAGGATTTTGGAAGAGGTTTTACGGTTGCAAATTTAAAAAATATGAGACAGTTTTATCTGACTTTTCCAAATGGCTACGCACTGCGTAGCGAATTGAGTTGGACACATTATCGACTTTTAATGCGAGTGGAAAATGACAATGCAAGACAATTTTATATGGACGAAGCAGTAAAATCTCAATGGAGTACTCGTCAGTTAGAAAGACAGATTAATACATTTTTTTATGAGAGATTGTTATCAAGTAAGAATAAAGAGGAAGAAGCCATGACACTGGCCAAAAATGCCAGAGAGACTATGGGCAGACTGTTCACCTGTGATCCCGCAGAAACAACAGATGAAGAAATTGCCGGTATTTATGAAAGAGCATATAAATAAGAGTTTTCTTGTGATTACTACTCCCATGTGATATTCTGAAAGAGCAGAAATAAATCATATTTCACAAAGAGAGCTAAATAATGATACCAATTATTATCCCAGCTTATGAACCCGATCAGCGACTGATCGGGTTACTTAAGGAATTATCAGAATATCCCTATGGCCCTGTCATTTTGGTAAATGACGGAAGTGGATCAGCCTATGAAGATATTTTCAAAGCAGCAAAAAATCTGCTTTCTGAAAAAGCTATCCTCCTGACACATGAAGTAAACAGGGGCAAAGGACGGGCATTAAAAACTGCATTTCAATATATCCTGGAGCATCTGCCAAAAGCAACCGGAGCCGTAACAGCAGATTCCGACGGACAGCACACGAAAAAATCAATCATGAATGTGGCAGAAATGATGCTGCAGAATCAGGGAGATCTTATCCTCGGCGTCCGTACCTTTGACAAAGAAGATATTCCCTGGAAAAGCCGTTTTGGTAACCGTCTTACAGAAAAGGTATTTACCTATGTGGCAGGTGTCCATATCAGTGACACCCAGACAGGACTTCGTGGTATTCCAAGGGAGTTTATGAAAGAGCTGCTTACCATTTCTGCAGATCGTTTTGAATTTGAAACACAGATGCTTCTTCTGGCTTCCAGTCAATATAAGATCCGGGAAATTCCGATTGAGACGATTTATGATTCCAAGGAAGATCATCAGACTCATTTTAATCCGCTGAAGGATTCTGTGAAGATCTATGCAGTTCTTGGAAAATGGTTTTTAAGATATACACTGGCATCCTTTTCATCCAGCATTGTAGATCTTCTGCTGTTTACCATACTCTGCCATTTTCTAAGAGATCAGCTTACAGCATATGTAGCAGTAGCTACCGTAATGGCAAGGATCATATCAGCAGCTTATAATTATACTGTCAATTATAAGATTGTTTTCAAAAGCAAGGAAAACATGGGAAAGGCAGCCTGGCAGTATGCCCTGCTTGCTGTCGTACAGATGGGTATGAGTGCCCTGCTTGCAACAGGCGGTGTAAAGCTTCTGCCATTTATACCGGAAGTAGTTACAAAGGCAATCGTTGATACGATCCTGTTTTTTGCCAGCTATCATATTCAGAAAAAATATGTATTCTAAAAGGATCCGCAGAACTCAGTTTTCTGCGGATCCTTTGTGATTAAATACTTTCTCTATTCTCTGCCGCATCTGCAGCTTCTGACACAACTGCACCGGATACGGCCGCTACAACATCCTTTTTATCATCACCGGAGAGTCCGGTAACATTGATGTTCTTATTTACCTTGGCATCGTAGGTTCCTGCCTTTACGATATCAGCAAGATCAATACCTACTGTTTCCTTCATAGTTTCAAAAAGCTTTGCCATGACACTTGGAACATTGTCTGCTACATTGCCTACACCATTTCCTCCATCACCGCCAATAATTGTGATCTTATCAATCTGGGTAAGAGGCTCGGCAATTTTTCCGGCGATCTCAGGAAGAACCTGGATCAGCATTTCTGCCATAGCTGCATTGTTGTACTTCTGGTAAGCAAGTGCCTTCTTCTCCATGGCTTCTGCTTCCGCAATACCCTTTGCACGGATTGCCTCAGCTTCTGCTTCACCGACCATACGGATACCGGCTGCCTCCTGCTCCTTGGCGAATTTCTGTGCTTCTGCAGTTGCCTTCATTGCTTCTGCTTCTTTTTCACGTTCAAACTTCTCAGCTTCTGCATTCTTCATTCTCTCATACAGCTCTGCTTCTGACTGCTGCTGACGGGCGAATTTTTCTGCTTCCGCTTTCTTCTTAACTTCTGCATCCAGAGCCTTTTCCTTAACCTCGGCTTCTTTCTGCTTCAGGATAACTTCCTTTTCCTGCTTTGCAATGCTTGCTTCCTGAGTAGCAACCTCGATCGTCTTTCTCTGTTCCTGCTCCTGGATACTGTAGGCTGCATCTGCCTCTGCTCTCTTAGTATCCTCCATTTTCTGAAGCTCTGCCTTCTGAAGGGCAAGCTCATTATTCTTCTTGGCAATCTCACGCTCAGCATTGATTCTTGCATCATTTGCCTGCTTGTCAGCCTCTGCCTTTGCTACAGCGATTTCCTTCTCTGCTTCTGCTTTGGCTATAGCTGCTTTTTTCTTGATCTGGGAAATGTTATCAATACCAAGGTCATCGATAACACCATTTCCATCAGCAAAATTCTGTACATTAAAGCTGACAATATCAAGACCCATAGCAGCCAGGTCAGGCTCTGCATTTTCCTTTACCAGGTTTGCGAACTTCTGACGGTCACTGACCATTTCTTCCAGTCTCATGCGTCCTACTATTTCACGCATATTACCTTCCAGAACCTCTCTGGCAATACTTGCTATGTACTGTGTATTCTGATTCAGAAAGTTTTCTGCTGCCAGTGCCAGCTTATCCTTCTCACTGCTGATCTTGATGTTGACGGCTGCATCTACCTGAATATTGATATAATCAGCGGTAGGTACGGCATTAGATGTTTTGACATCGATTGCGATCAGCTTCAGACTCAGTTTATCCATTCTTTCAAGAAAAGGAATCTTTACACTTGCCTTACCAATAATAACCTTTTTTCGAAGACCGGAAATAATATAAGCGGTATCCGGCGGTGCTTTTTTGTAACCGGTCACAATGATAACAAGTATGAGAACGATTACTACTGCTGCAATGATTGGTCCAATCATTCTGTTACCCTCCTGTGGTTTTCATTTTTATTAATTCACCAGCCCCTTTAAGCTGTCTGAACCCCGTTTTCTTCCTTATCCCTGGAATACAGGAATTTCAGAACAATTGGTGTTGAGATTGAAGATACAATGATCAGCAGGATAACAGCTGTAAAATAAACCGGATCGATCAGGTTCATGGAAAGACCCTTTTGAGCTACGATCAGTGCTACTTCTCCACGGGTCATCATTCCCACACCGATCTTCAAAGCATCCTTTCCTTTAAATCTGCAGATCCTGGCCATCAGTCCACAGCCAATTATCTTACTTATAAGTCCTACAATTACAAATCCTACAGCAAACAGAAGGATACCACCTGTTACATCATTCAGATCTGTTTTCAGTCCTATACTTGCAAAGAAAACAGGTCCAAACAGCATATAGGAATTGATGTCGATCTTTCTTTCAATATATTCAGAATCATTGATAGAACAGAGAATGATACCTGCCACATAAGCCCCTGTAATATCTGCAATACCGAAATACTGCTCTGCCACATAGGACATAATGAAGCAGTAAGCCAGACCTGCGATTGGGATTCTTCTGGTATGCGGATATCTTTTATCTATCCATTTAAATATTTTATAAGAAATAAAACCAACTCCTACAGCAAGTACAAAGAAAAGAATTGTATTTATTACAACAGTAGAAGGCTTTGAATCCGGATTTTTAAAGCCTATGACAAATGTAAGTACAATAATACCAATAACATCATCAATGATGGCTGCACTTAAAATTGTAGTACCTACTCTTCCCTTCAGCTTTCCCATTTCTTTTAGAGACTGTACGGTAATGCTGACAGAAGTAGCTGTTAATATAGTTCCTATAAACACTGCCTCATAAAATTCATTGGATCCCCAGGGTGCAAATCCATAAAAGACCATATAATACAATGCACCAAGAACCAATGGGATAAATACACCGGCACAGGCGATCAGTGCTGCGATCGGTCCTGTTTTCATGAGTTCCTTCAGATCTGTCTCAAGACCTGCAGAAAACATAAGCAGGATAACACCGATTTCTGCCATCTGCAGGATAAAATCTGACTGGTCAACAAGTCCAAGAATACTAGGTCCTATCAGAAGTCCTGCTATGATCTCGCCTACCACCTGAGGCGCTTTGCATTTTCTCGCCAGAATCCCGAACAGCTTTGCTGCGATGATAATAATAGCAAGATCCTTTAAAATTGAGTAACTTTCCATAATAGTTCATCTCCTCACTCATCATCTTCTTCTTTTGGAAGCGTTACTTCTTCATCTTCTTCTGTTATTTCTTCCATGGCATCATCCGGATTTTCAAATTCCTGATCCCCATTGGAAACCCTTTCTCTTACCTTAGCGATCTGCGCAACCTTAACACCATCATCCAGATTAATCAGCTTCACACCGGAGGTGATCCTTCCAAGCTTTGATATTTCTGCTACACGGAGCTGGATGATCGTTCCTGCTGTTGTGATCATCATGATCTCATGATCATCATCCACAGCCTTGACACCAACTACATATCCTGTCTTTTCTGTGATCTTATAGCATTTAACACCCTTACCGCCACGCTTTTGCACAGTGAATTCATCCAGATATGTACGCTTACCCATACCATTTTCAGAAACGATAAGAAGAGAATCTCCCTGATGATCAAGCTGCATGCCAATGATCTCATCACCGTCATCCAGATTCATACCAATAACACCCATAGAGCTCCTGCCTGTTGCCCTGACATCTGTTTCCTTAAAGCGTATACACATACCATGCTTTGTTACAAGGAAAATCTCTGTATTTTTATCAGTAATCTTAACCTCAATCAATTCATCATCATCTCTCAGGCTGATTGCTGCAAGACCATTCTTACGTACATTCATATACTCCATAACACTGGTCTTCTTCGCAATACCATTTTTTGTGATCATGAAGAGATTCTTATTTTCTTCAAAATCCTTAATCGGAATGATAGCTGTTATCTTTTCTCCAGGATTCATCTGCAGAAGGTTTACAATTGCCGTTCCTCTTGATGTTCTGGATGCTTCCGGTATTTCATAGGCCTTCAGTCTGTAAACCCTTCCAAAATTCGTAAAGAACATGATGTAATGATGGGTAGTTGTCATAAGAAGATCTGCAATGAAATCTTCATCAATCGTCTGCATTCCCTTGATTCCCTTACCACCACGGTTCTGTGACTTGAAGTTATCCACAGTCATACGCTTGATATATCCAAGATTTGTCATGGCGATGATCGTATTATCTCTGGGGATAAGATCCTCCATGGAAATATCATATTCATCAAAACCGATAACACTTCTTCTGTCATCTCCATACTTTGCAGAAATTTCACTGATCTCTGTCTTGATTACACCAAGAAGGAGCTTTTCATCTGCAAGAATTGCCTTTAATTCTGCGATTCTGGCAAGCAGCTCTTTATGCTCATTCTCGATCTTCTCTCTTTCCAGACCTGTCAGAGTACGAAGTCTCATATCTACGATTGCCTGGGACTGCACATCTGTCAGACCGAATCGATCCATTAATCTCTGCTTTGCGATCTGTGTATTCTGACTGCTTCTGATAATGGAAATCACTTCATCAATATTATCAAGAGCGATCAGTAAGCCCTGTAAAATATGATCTCTTTCTTCTGCCTTATTCAGATCATATTTGGTTCTTCTGGTTACGACCTCTTCCTGATGTCTGATATAATGGATCAGCATATCCAGAAGGTTCATGACCTTTGGTTCATTGTTCACAAGAGCCAGCATGATCACACCAAAGGTATCCTGCATCTGTGTATGCTTATACAGTTGGTTCATGATCACATTGGCATTAGCATCACGGCGGAGCTCTATGACAATCCTCATACCCTCTCTGTCTGATTCATCACGAAGATCTGTAATACCATCTATTTTCTTTAATTTGACAAGCTCTGCTATCTTCTGGATCAGATTTGCCTTATTTACCAGATAAGGAAGCTCTGTTACTATGATCCTGCTCTTACCATTTGCCATAGTTTCAATATCAGTCACTGCACGTACTCTGATTTTTCCCCTACCGGTACGATAAGCCTCCTCACTTCCTCTGGTACCAAGAATGATACCGCCTGTAGGAAAATCAGGAGCCTTTACGATTGGAAGTATTTCTTCGATGGAAGTTTCTCTGTCTTCCTCTATTCTGTTATCAATGATCTTAACAACGGCAGCAATGACTTCTCTTAGGTTGTGAGGTGGAATATTGGTAGCCATACCAACAGCGATACCGGTCGTACCATTCACAAGAAGATTAGGAAAACGGCTTGGAAGAACAGTCGGTTCCTTTTCTGTTTCATCAAAGTTAGGTACGAAATCAACAGTATCCTTATTGATATCTGCAAGAAGCTCCATGGAAATCTTGCTTAATCTTGCTTCTGTATATCGCATCGCAGCGGCGCCGTCACCATCCACAGAACCAAAATTTCCATGTCCATCTACCAGGGGATGGCGAAGAGACCAGGGCTGTGCCATATTTACCAGCGCTCCATAGATAGAGCTGTCGCCATGGGGATGATATTTACCCATAGTATCGCCGACGATACGTGCACTCTTTCTGTGAGGCTTATCGGGTCCGTTATTTAATTCAATCATGGAATAAAGGACTCTTCTCTGTACCGGCTTCAGACCATCTCTTACATCAGGAAGTGCTCTGGAAGCGATAACACTCATCGCATAATCGATATAAGAGGTTTCCATTGTTTTCTTCAGATCTACCTCATGTATCTTGTCAAAAATATTATCTTCCATCTCAAACCTTTCTTTCTTGCTTTGCCTGCAGAAAATTAAATATCAAGATTCTTTACAAATTTAGCGTTTTCTTCAATAAATTCACGTCTTGGCTCTACCTTATCACCCATCAGAGTAGTAAAGGTAAGATCTATTTCAGATTCTGCTTCTTCGTTCATGGTAACACGGAGAAGTATTCTCTTCTCCGGATCCATGGTTGTTTCCCACAGCTGCTCCGGATCCATTTCTCCAAGTCCCTTATAACGCTGTATCTTATTATTCTGATCACGTCCAACTTCGGCAAGGATTGCATTCAGCTCATCGTCACTGTAGGCATACCATACCTTCTTGTTTTTCTCAAGCTTATAAAGCGGCGGCTGTGCCATATAAACATAACCCTGCTTGATCAGCTCCGGCATAAAACGATAAATGAAGGTCAGCAGAAGAGTAGCAATATGTGCACCATCCACATCGGCATCCGTCATTATGATGATCTTATGATATCTTAACTTGCTGATATCAAAATCCTCATGGATACCGGTACCAAAAGCAGTGATCATAGCTTTGATCTCAGCATTGGCATAAATCTTATCCAGTCTTGCCTTCTCAACATTCAGAATTTTTCCACGAAGAGGAAGAATTGCCTGTGTAGCACGGCTTCTTGCAGTTTTGGCACTGCCTCCCGCAGAATCTCCCTCAACAATATAAATTTCACAGTTGGCAGGATCCTTATCAGAACAGTCAGCAAGCTTTCCGGGAAGACTCATACCCTCCAGTGCTGTTTTTCTCCTTGTAAGATCTCTTGCCTTTCTGGCTGCATCTCTTGCTCTCTGAGCCAGAATGGATTTTTCACAGATCAGCTTGGCAACTGTTGGATTCTGCTCAAGGAAATAAGTAAGCTGTTCACTTACAATATTATCAACAGCACTTCTTGCTTCCGTATTTCCAAGCTTCTGTTTGGTCTGTCCTTCAAACTGAGGATCCTCTATCTTAACGCTTACAATAGCTGTCAGACCTTCTCTGATATCATCACCTGTAAGATTGGTTTCACTTTCCTTCAGAAGCTTATTATTTCTCGCATAATCATTAAAGGTTTTGGTCAGTGCATTCCTGAAACCTACCAGATGGGTACCACCCTCCGGTGTATTGATATTATTTACAAAGCTGTAAGAGCTTTCTGTATAGGAATCATTATGCTGCATGGCTACTTCCACATAAACACCATTCTTTGTTCCTTCAAAATACAGAATATCCTGATAAAGAGGAGTTTTGCTTTTATTTAAATAAGTGACGAATTCCTTGATTCCACCCTCATAGTGAAATTCTCTTACAACAGGCTCTTCTCCCTCTTCCACACGAAGATCGGTAAGTACTATTTTAAGTCCTTTGGTAAGAAATGCCATTTCACGAAGTCTCTGCTTCAGAACATCAAATTCATAAACAGTAGTTTCCTGAAAAATAGTAGCATCCGGTTTAAAGCTTACCTTGGTTCCTGTTTTATCTGCCGGACACTCTCCATCTACCTTTAGTGGATAACATACATGTCCCTTTTCATATCTCTGCTTATATATTTTTCCATCCTGATAAATTTCTACCTCAAGCCAGTCAGAAAGCGCATTTACGACAGAAGCACCAACACCATGAAGTCCACCGGAAACCTTGTAGCCTCCACCACCGAATTTACCACCAGCATGAAGAATCGTAAATACAACCTCTACAGCAGGAATTCCTGATTTGTGATTAATACCTACCGGAATACCTCTTCCGTTGTCTATAACAGTAATTGAATTGTCTTTATTGATGAATACCTGGATTGTATCACAATAACCTGCAAGTGCCTCATCTACAGAGTTATCCACAATTTCATAAACAAGGTGATGAAGTCCTCTTCCGGATGTTGAACCTATATACATACCCGGTCTTTTTCTGACTGCTTCCAGTCCTTCCAATATCTGAATCTGATCAGCTCCGTATTCATTACTCATAAAAAGAACTCCTATTCTGCGTTCTTACGCTAATTTTCACAATTCACTGTTCCATTTGTAACCTTAAAGATCTTGTTGATCTCAAAGCGGTTATTAATAAATTCATCAAGACCGGTACAGCTAATGATCGTCTGTATATTACCTATACTGTTGAGCAGATAATTCTGTCTGTTACTGTCAAGCTCTGACAATACATCATCAAGCAGAAGAACCGGTGTATCCTTGCTGATTTTCTTTACCAGTTCAATTTCCGATAATTTCAGAGATAAGGCAGCTGTTCTCTGCTGACCCTGTGATCCGTATTTTCTGATATCCACTCCATTTACAACAAAAGAAAAATCATCCCTATGAGGACCTGTCGTTGTCTGCTTCAGCCTGATATCCTTATCCTGGTTATATTTCATCTGTTTCTCAAAATCTTCTATACTGACATCCGGCTCATAAGCAATCACAAGCTCTTCTTTTCCACCAGACAGCTTTTTATGTATGTCAAAGATAATATCACCAAGCTGTTTTACAAACTGTTCTCTTCTTTCAATAATCTTACTTCCAAAGGAAACAAGCTGGGAATCCCATATATTCAGGGTTTCCTTTAATTCCGGCTGGAAATACATATCCTTCAGAAGCTTATTTCTCTGACCTATGATCTTGTTATAATGATTCAGATTGTAAAGATAAAAGCTATCGAGCTGGCATAGCTCCATATCAGCAAATCTTCTTCTTTCAGCCGGTCCATCCTTGATGATGCTTAAATCCTCAGGAGAAAAGAAAACTACATTAAGAAGCCCCATTAAATCTGCGGCTTTCTTAATTTTCTGCCCATCAATGGCAATTCCCTTTGATTTATTTTTTCGAAGATGCATATCCACCCTTGTCTCTACATTTTCCTTCTCAAGATAGGTTCTTATATGTGCTTCCTCTTTATCGAAATTTATAATTTCCTTGTCCTTGCTTCCTTTATGGGACTTCGTCGTAGCAGATACATAAATAGCTTCCAGAATATTGGTTTTTCCCTGGGCATTATCCCCATAAAGAATATTGGTTCCCTTATCAAAGCTGATATTCAGCTCTTCATAATTTCTGAAATTTGCAAGCTCCAGTGATTTTATGATCATGTCTTTCCCTAACCTGTAATTTTGATACTGTTTCCGTCGTATTCTACAATATCTCCTTCAACAAGCTTCTTTCCCCTTTGTGTTTCGACCTGACCATTTACCTTTACAAGACCATCCTGAACAGCAAACTTGGCATCTACTCCTGATTCTACAAGTCCTGCAGCCTTCAGGGCCTGCCCAAGCTTTATATATTCTTCTTTTAATTTAATTATTTCCATTTTCTTTTACCCTAAACTTTTACTGATCATGCAACTGTAGTGAAGTTGACAGGCAGGATCAGATAAATATATTTCTCCTTGATATCCCTGATAAAGCAGGGAGCCTTGGGATTTACAAGATAGATATCAATTTCCTCATCATCGATGACCTTCAGGGCATCTATCATAAACTTTGGATTGAATCCTATCATTATATCCTTTCCCTGCTTGATAATATCAATTTCCTCATCCATGCTTCCTACTGTGGAATTTATTTTCAGCTCCATATTTCCGTCAGAAATACTGATGATGATAGGTTTCTTGTCCCCTTCCTTCACAAGAAGAGTTGCTCTGTCAATACATTCCAGAAGCTCCTTTTTATTCACAGTAACCTTTGTTTCATAATCACTGGAAAGCATCTGGTCAATCTTAAAATATTCTCCTTCAATAAGTCTTGAAACAACAACTGTCTTATCAAACTCAAATACAATATGTTTACCTGTAAAGAATATAGAAACGTCCTTATCCATATCTCCGGAAAGGATTTTGCTGATCTCATTCAATGTCTTACCCGGAACAACAACCTTTCTGGAAGGATAATGATTCTTGAGAATAATCTTACGGATAGAAATACGATGTCCATCCAAAGATACCACTTTCAGTATATCACCATCAATTTCAAATAGTTCACCTGTCATTAACTTGTTATTATCATTATCCGCAATGGAGAATATCGTCTGTCTGATTACTTCCTTAAGTGTAAACTGAGATAATACAATGGAATCAATTCTTTCAATGGAAGGAAGATAAGAAAAATCATCACCTGATTTACCAATAATGGTAAATTTTGCTTTCTCACATGTAATGTTTGTCTTAAGAGAAGAATCTGTAACAATCGTAATATCATTGTCAGGAAGCTTTCTTACAATATCAAGGAAAATCTTTGCATCAAGTGCTATCTGTCCTTTTTCAAGGATCTCTCCTTCTACAACAGTTTCAATTCCAAGCTCCATATCATTGGCAAGAAGCTTTATTTCACTTCCTGATGCATCGATCAGGATACATTCAAGAATTGACATCGTTGTTTTGTTAGGAACTGCTTTTGCTACAATATTTACTCCATTTAATAAATTAGACTTGCTGCATATTAATTTCATTTGTGTATAACTTCCTTTCCAAGAGATGTTGATAAATGTGACAGGCTTTAAGTTATTTATATATAAATAATTTAGTAATATAAATAGTAGTAGATGCTAATATGTGTATAACCTCTTTATTATACTATTTTTCAGGAAAAATTGAAATGATAACCGTGGGGATAATCATTTTTAAGGTGAGGATAAACCCTTAATTATTCACATCTAAGCAGGATTGATTTTTTTCATAATGACATCAATTCTGTTTTTAAGCTCTTCATTCGTCTTGATATCCTCAGTAATTTTGTCAATTCCGTGGATAACTGTCGTATGATCTTTCTTATTCAGTGATTTAGCAATACTTTGCAGAGATTCATCAAGAAGCATACGGCAAAGATACATACAGATCTGCCTTGGAAGAACAAATTCAGAGTTTCTTCTTTTGGATACGATATCCTCCGGTTTGATTCCAAAATGCTCTGCTACTATATTGATAATAAGCTGAGGTGTTACCTGTCTGGAGGCATCCGGTGAGATAATATCCTTCAGGGCTTCCTTTACATTGTCCAGTGTAATCTCTACATTATTTAATCTGGAATAGGCAATTACTTTATTGTAGGCACCCTCCAGTTCTCTTATGTTTGATTTAATATTTGTGGCAATATAGTCAAATATATCTTCGCTTATTACCTTATTATAATTCTCTGCATTTTTCTTCAGAATAGCCATCCTGGTTTCATAGTCAGGCGGCTGTATATCGGCGATCAGTCCCCATTCGAAGCGTGAACGGAAGCGTTCTTCCAGAGTTTCCAGCTCCTTTGGAGGCTTATCAGAAGAAAGGATGATCTGTTTTCCGGCGGAATGCAGTACATTGAAGGTGTGGAAAAATTCTTCCTGTGTACTTTCCTTTCCTATTATGAACTGTACGTCGTCGATCAGAAGCACATCTACTGTTCTGTACTTTTCCCTGAATTTGTTCATTTTGGCAGCGTTACCACTACGGATAGATTCAATAACTTCGTTGGTGAACTGTTCAGAGGTAACATAAAGAACCTTTCTATCAGGATTCTGATCAAGAACAAAATGTCCGATAGAATGCATAAGGTGAGTTTTGCCAAGTCCGGGACCTCCGTATAAATAAAGAGGGTTATAAGCTTCTCCGGGTGATTCTGCCACAGCAAGAGAAGCGGAATGTGCAAATTTATTGTTATTACCTACAACAAAGGTATCGAATCTGTATTTTGGATTCAGATTGGCATTTTCATAGTTGATATTGTAAACGGTACCCGGCTGGGACATCATTTCATCATTGTTATTATTAACATCTGATTCCAGAACAAAGGAAATATCATAGGTATGATCCATCATTTCAGAGATGGTTACCTGAAAATAACTCTTATATTTTGAAGAAATATATTTCAGGGCATGTGCCTGATCAGAAGGAATCATGATCGTTACTACATCATCCCTGACACTGTGGAAGGAGAGAGGCTTAACCCATGTATTATAGGAAATATCGGAAAGATCATATTCATTTCTCAGTGTTTCTTTGATTAAATCCCAGTTCTTTTCAATAAAATCCATAATACTTCCCTCATATAAAAATAATGTAGAAACAAATTTCCTCACATACTATATTAATATAAAAGGGTTTAAATTTCAATCGGGAATCTTATCCTCAAAGTTTTCCACAATTTATCCACAAATTGTGGATATGATGATATCCTATATTTTTTGTTGATAACTTTGTGGATAAAAAAAGCGCTGTTTTTCTTGACGGAAGCAGTTTCTTCTTATATAATCTTAAATGATATTTTCACAAGAACCAAATATTTGTTTACCTTAAAATAGATTAAGGTTTCGTAAAGGAGGTGTATCGTAATGAAGATGACATTCCAGCCTAAGACAAGACAGCGTTCAAAGGTTCATGGTTTCAGAGCCAGAATGAGTACTCCCGGTGGAAGAAAAGTATTAGCCGCTAGAAGAGCTAAAGGAAGAAAAGTATTATCAGCATAAGGCCGCATTATGTGGCCTTTTTTTTCACGGAGGTCTTTAAAAATAATGCAGTTTTCCGAATCATTAAAAAGAAATTGTGATTTCCAGAATGTTTACAGAAATGGCAAATCTTATGCCAACAAATATTTGGTCATGTATGTAATGGAAAATAATTCAGAGAGAAACAGACTGGGAATATCTGTCAGTAAAAAAGTAGGAAACAGTATTATAAGACACAGAATAACAAGATTGATAAGAGAAAGTTACAGACTACAGGAAAATATATTTAATAGTGGTTTAGATATAGTAGTCATAGCCAGAAACAGTGCTTCTGCCATTACCTATCAGGAGACAGAAAGCGCTTTATTACATCTTGCAAAGCTTCATCATATTATAAATATGAAGAAACTGGAAGCAGTAGACGGTGTTGATCCGCATATTTGAAAAATGAAATGAAAAAAATATTGATTTTATTGATTCTTTTCTATAGAAAATATATTTCTCCTCTCAAAAGTACGAAATGCCCTTACTTTCCTACCTGTTCGGAATATGGACTTGAGGCTGTAGAAAAATATGGTGCTTTTAAGGGGGGATTTCTTGCTTTATGGAGGATTATCAGATGCAATCCCTTTTCAAAGGGAGGCTATGATCCGGTTCCGTAAGGACAGGCTTCTATAGGAGAATAAATCAGGAGGAGCAAATTTTGTCAGGAATTATATTAACCCCATATGATGGTGCTATTTTAGGACCAATCGCCAAAGTATTAGGTTATCTTATGGAGGGTATTTTCTTTGTACTGGACAAGATTGGAATTCCCAATGTAGGTCTTTCCATTATCCTGTTCACCATTGTTATATATCTTCTTTTAATGCCTCTTACGATCAAGCAGCAGAAATTCAGTAAGCTTTCTGCAAAGATGAACCCTGAGCTTCAGGCAATCCAGGCCAAGTACAAGAACAGAAAAGATAATGATTCCATGATGGCCATGAATGCGGAAACTCAGGCAGTTTATGCTAAGTATGGTGTATCACCTTCCGGAAGCTGTGTCCAGCTTCTGATTCAGATGCCTATCCTGTTTGCACTGTATCGTGTTATCTATGCAATGCCTGCTTATGTAACAAAAATCGGAGATACATTCCGTGTACTGGCAGATCAGATTATTGCTACAGATAAGGGAAGCTTTTTATTAAATTCAGAAACAAGTACGATTTCCAGTGCGGTAAAGATGTACAGTAAGAGTCTGGATACTAACCTTTCCAATGGAATCATTGATGTACTGAATAAGCTTTCTTCTTCTGACATGAGTGAGATTTCAGCACATTACAACCTTGCAGATCTTACTTATAATGGACAACTGATCTTAAGTAATGATTCCACAAGAGGTCTGATCGATACTTATAATAATTTCCTTGGTATCAATATTGGAAACTCACCTTCCTATATGGTAAGCCAGGCATGGAATCATCCGGATGGAATTCAGTGGCTTGGATTGATCGTAGCAGTGATCATTCCTGTACTTTCTGCACTTACACAGTGGATCAACACTAAGCTGATGCCACAGGCTTCTACAGGAACAAGTGGAAATGCACAGCAGGATTCCATGGCACAGTCCATGAAGATGATGAATACAATGATGCCTCTTATGTCAGCATTTTTCTGCTTTACACTTCCTGCCGGTATGGGACTTTACTGGATTGCGGGTTCTGTTGTAAGAAGTATCCAGCAGGTAGTGATCAATAAGCACATTGATAAGATGGATATTGATGAGATTATTAAGAAAAATGAATCAAAGAGAGAAGAAAAGCTGAAAAAAGCAGGGATTGATCCTAAGACATTAAACAAAAATGCAACGATCAATACAAGAAATGTAAATGCAGCTCCAAAGAAGTCAATGACACAGAAGGCTGCTGTAAAATCTGTTTCAGATAAGGAAAAGAATGAGGCAGCAAAGGACAGTATAGGAAGCTACGCAAAGAATGCAAAGCCTGGTTCTCTTGCAGCTAAGGCCAATATGGTAAGAGATTATAACGAAAAGAATAATAAATAGGGGGTAAGGAAATATGGAATTTACTGAATTTTCTGCAAAAACTGTTGATGATGCTATCACTGAAGCGTGCCAGAAGCTGATGGTTCCCAGTGATAAGCTTGAATATGAAGTAGTTGAAGAAGGTTCTTCAGGCTTTTTAGGAATTGGCGCAAAACCTGCTATCATCAGAGCAAAGGCAAAATCTTCTGTAGCCGATGTGGCAAAGGATTTCCTTAAAGATGTATTTGAGGCCATGAATATGGCAGTTGTTGTTGATGTAAAATACGATGAAGAGAATAAAAACATTGACATCGAGCTGAGTGGAGATGAAATGGGTGTACTGATCGGTAAGAGAGGACAGACACTGGACTCCCTGCAGTATCTGGTATCTTTAGTTGTAAATAAGGATTCTGAAGAATATATAAGAGTTAAGGTTGACACTGAGGATTATAGAAAGAGAAGAAAAGAGACTCTTGAAAATCTTGCAAAGAATATTGCTTATAAGGTTAAGAGAACAAAGAGAAGTGTATCTCTGGAGCCTATGAATCCTTATGAAAGAAGAATCATTCATTCAGCGCTTCAGAATGATAAATATGTTACAACCCACAGTGAAGGAGAAGAGCCTTTCAGAAGAGTTGTTGTTACTTTAAAGAAATAAGACGCTGAAAGCTGGGGCAGATATCATATTTGCCCCGGCTTTTTCTTTTAAATGGAAAAGGAAAAAAATGTATAATTCAGATACAATTGCGGCAATTGCAACCGGTATGACAAATTCAGGAATTGGAATCATCAGGATCAGCGGATCAGAATCCTTTGCTGTAGCTGAGAGAATTTTTTTACCGGCAAATAAAAATATTAAAATAAAGGATGCAGAAAGTCATACGATTCATTATGGCTTTATTAAGGATGGAAAAGAAACTGTTGATGAAGCTATGGTAAGTGTCATGAAAAGTCCAAGAAGCTTCACAACTGAAGATACAGTAGAAATTAACTGCCATGGTGGTATGCTTGTGATGAACAGGATATTGCAGCTTGTGATAACGAATGGAGCCAGACTGGCAGAACCGGGTGAATTTACAAAACGTGCTTTTTTAAATGGAAGGATCGATCTTTCAGAAGCAGAAGCAGTTATGGATGTGATTTCTTCCAAAAATGATATGGCACTGAAAAGCTCAGTAGGACAGCTTCGGGGAAAAGTATCAGAGAAGGTAAAGCAGCTTCGTTCTGATATTATTTATGAGATTGCATTTATAGAATCTGCCCTGGATGATCCTGAACATATCAGTCTTGATGATTATCCTGACAAATTGTTGATAAAAACAGATTTTTTAATAAAAGCTGTGGATAACCTACTACAGTCTGCAGACAGTGGAAGGATCATGAAGGAAGGGATCAAAACTGTCATTGTTGGAAAACCAAATGCCGGAAAGTCCTCACTTCTGAATATTCTTGCCGGTGAAGAAAAAGCGATCGTTACGGATATTGCAGGAACAACAAGGGATGTTCTGGAAGAAAATATCAATCTTCATGGAATCAGCCTGAATGTGATTGATACTGCGGGAATCCGTGATACAGAGGATACTGTGGAAAAAATCGGTGTGGAAAGAGCCAGAAAGGCAGCCATGGACGCGGATCTTATTATTTATGTGGTAGATGCATCGGTTCCCCTGGACGGCAATGACCAGATGATTTTTGAAATGATCCATGATAAAAAATCAGTGATCCTTCTGAATAAAACAGATCTTCCTTCTGTTATTAAAGAGGATGATCTTCTTGAAATGGCAGGAAAGGATTCTGTTATGATAAGAACCTCAACAAAGGATGCTACAGGAATTGATCTTTTTGAAAATACTGTAAAGGATATGTTTTTCACAGGAAAGATTAATCCGGATCAGGAAGTGGTCATTACTAATATGCGTCATAAGGAAGCATTGCTTCGGACACTGGAAAGCTTAAAGCAGGTAAAGCAAAGTATTGAAAATCATATGCCGGAAGATTTTTATTCCATTGACCTGATGAGCGCTTATACTTCTCTTGGATCTATTATTGGAGAAGAAGTTTCAGACGATCTTGTAAACGAGATATTTTCCAAATTCTGTATGGGTAAATAGAGAGGAATGGATATAAAGATGAAAATAGCTGTTTTTTATGATCATATTGAAGAGGCGGCAAGGCAGAATCATATTAAACCAGTAAAGAACATTTATAAAAATGTAAGATCCTTTGGCATAGATGCTGTAGAGCTTGATTATGAAAGGGCTGTAAAGGAAGAAGCTTCTCTTTTCATAAATTTAAAGGAAGCAGATCTTTCTGTAAGCTGTATGTATGGATTTTTTGATTTTGCTCATGGGAGCACAGTTGAAGATGGAAGGAGAATGGTTGACTTTGCTGAAAAGCATGGTATCAGAAGAATAATGCTGATTCCTGGTTTTTTGAAGAAAGTCGAGTTTATCCCCTTTCTTTATCATAAAAAATTAGATAAAATGATAATGGCTCTTAAGGATATCTGTGGATATGCCAAGAGAAGAAATATCATGGTCGTACTGGAAGATTTTGATGGAAAGGAAGCGCCTTTTGCCACTGCAGAACAGCTTTCTGTTTTCCTTAAAAGAATTCCTGATCTTTACTGTGCCTTTGACACAGGTAATTTTCTTTACAGCGGAGAAGATTCCCTGAAAGTTCTTCCGCTGTTTATTGACAGGATCCGGCATGTCCATTGTAAGGACAGAAGCTTCACTGCAAAGGAAGGAGAAGAACCGAAGGAAACTGTTGATGGAAAGAAAATGTATTCCTGTGCAGTAGGAAGTGGATGTATCCAGATGAAGGAAATTTTGGATCAGATCATTGCAAGTGGATATGATGGATATTTATCAATAGAGCATTTTGGATCCTTAGATCAGTTATCAGACATGGAAAGATCAGCAGCTTATTTAAAAAATTTCTGTTTATGACCGTTAGAATAGATAAAATTGTGAGGATTGTCTGTTATGATAAGAGTAACAATATGGAATGAATTTGAAGAAGAAAAAATGTATGAAGAGGTTAAAAAGATTTATCCGGATGGAATTCATGTATGTCTTTCAGATTTTCTTTCCAATAATGAGGATATGCAGGTCAGATGTGTGACTCTGCAGTCAGAGGGACAGGGACTGACAGAAGAAATTCTGAAGAATACAGATGTACTGCTCTGGTGGGGCCATCAGTCTCATGATAAGGTAACAGATGAAAATGCAGAAAGAGTGAAAAGACATGTTTTGAATGGCATGGGGTTCATTCCACTTCACGCGGCTCATTACAGTAAACCGTTAAAGCTTCTTCTTGGTACTTCTATGACACTGCGCTGGAAGCATGGTGAAAGGGAAAAGCTGATCTGTATCAATCCCTCTCATCCTATTGCAGAAGGAATTACAGAACCTGTATTTCTGGAGGAAGAGGAAATGTACGGAGAGTATTTTGATATTCCAAAGCCTGATGATATTGTATTTCTCGGATGGTTTTCCAATCAGGAGGTTTTCCGGAGCGGATGTGTATTTTTAAGAGGAAATGGAAAGATCTTTTATTTCCAGCCGGGACATGAGGAATATCCTACTTATTATAATCCGCAGATACAGAGGATCTTAACCAATGCAGTAAGATGGGCTGTGCCTGTAAACCGTAGAAATGAAGATTTTACCTGTATTGAAGTTAAATAGTTTTCAGGTTTGTTTTCAGGAAGAAATGAGGATATAGATTTCCATGTTAAAAACTTCTGGTATCAGAGAAAAAGTTGATGTATGTGTTGTTGGTGCCGGTCATGCAGGCTGTGAGGCAGCGCTTGCCTGTGCAAGGCTTGGTCTTGAGACCGTTATCTTTACAGTGAGTGTGGACAGTATTGCTTTGATGCCCTGCAATCCTAATATTGGTGGTTCCTCCAAGGGACATCTTGTCAGGGAGCTGGATGCACTTGGCGGAGAGATGGGTAAGAATATTGATAAGACCTTTATTCAGTCAAAGATGCTGAATGTTTCCAAAGGTCCTGCTGTTCATTCTCTTCGTGCCCAGGCAGATAAAGCAGAATACAGCAGAGCTATGAGAAAGGTTCTGGAGAATCAGGATCATCTTACTATCAAACAGGCAGAAATCTGCGAGCTTCTCTGGGAAGAAAATACAAATTCTGATGACAATGCCACGAAGAAGATTGTCGGTGTGAAAACCTTTACTGGTGCCATTTATGAATGCAGGGCAGTGGTACTCTGTACAGGAACTTACCTGAATGCAAGATGTCTTTGTGGTGAAGCAATTACTCATACAGGACCTAATGGTCTGATGGCAGCGACTCATCTGACAGCTTCTCTGGAAGAGATGGGTATAGAGATGAGAAGGTTTAAAACAGGAACACCTGCCAGGATGGATCGAAGAAGTATTGATTTTTCCAAAATGGAAGAACAATTTGGTGATGAGAGAGTTGTTCCCTTTTCTTTTTCTACCAATCCGGAGGATGTACAGATTGACCAGGTGTCCTGTTATCTGACTTATACCAATGAAAGAACGCATGAGATCATCAGGGCAAATCTGGACAGATCTCCTATTTATGCAGGAATTATAGAAGGAACCGGACCAAGATATTGTCCTTCAATTGAAGATAAGGTTGTTAAATTTGCCGAAAAAGAAAGACATCAGGTATTTATGGAGCCAGAAGGACTCCATACAAATGAAATGTACGTAGGAGGTATGTCCTCATCACTGCCGGAGGATGTACAGCTTGCCATGTACCGGACAGTTCCGGGACTGGAGCATTGCAAGATTGTAAGAAATGCCTATGCGATTGAGTATGATTGTATCAATCCAAAGCAGCTTTATCCTACTTTACGTTTCAAGGATGTGAAAGGACTCTACAGTGGTGGTCAGTTGAATGGAAGCAGTGGATATGAGGAAGCTGCTGTTCAGGGATTTATGGCCGGTGTGAATGCGGCCATGTTTCTTCTTTCGAGAGAGCAGATCATCCTGGACAGATCGGAAGCCTACATAGGAGTTCTGATCGACGACCTTGTAACAAAAGAAAATAATGAACCTTACAGAATGATGACTTCAAGGGCTGAATACAGACTTCTTCTCCGTCAGGATAATGCAGATCTCCGCCTTCGGGAAAAAGGATATCAGATCGGACTGATCAGTGAAGAGCAGTATCAGTCACTTCTGAAAAAGAAACAGATGATAAAAGAAGAAATCTGTCGTATGAAGGAGCATACGGTAGGTGCTTCTAAGGAAAATCAGGATTTCCTGATAAGACATAACAGCTCTACATTGAAAACAGGAAGTAATCTGGCAGAGCTTGTATGCAGACCGGAGCTTAGCTATGAGATTCTTTCTGAAATTGATCCGGACAGACCTTTTCTTCCTGCAGATGTAATTGAACAGGTAGAGATTGAAATTAAATATGAAGGATATATTGAACGTCAGCTTCGACAGGTAGAACAGTTTAAAAAGATGGAAAGAAAGAAGATTCCTGCTGATATCGATTATGACAGTGTACCGAGCCTTCGAATTGAAGCAAGACAGAAGCTGAAAAGCTTTCATCCGATGTCAATTGGTCAGGCATCCCGGATTTCCGGTGTATCACCTGCAGATGTTTCTGTTCTTCTGGTTTATCTGGAACAGTATAACAGGAAAGATAAGGTAGAATAATTTGAAAAAAGATTTTTTACAATTAAAAAAAGATTTGAATGAGTTTGGAATAGAACTTACTGCAGAGATGGAAGAGCAGTTTCTTTTATATTATAATATGCTCATTGAATGGAATTCTTTTATGAATCTGACAGCAATTACAGATTTTGATGAAGTACTGAAGAAACATTTTACAGACAGTGTTTCTTTGATCCGTGCTATTCCGGATCTTGGAGAAAAAAAATACAGAATGATCGACATAGGAACGGGGGCAGGATTTCCAGGTATTCCTCTGAAAATTGTTTTTCCAAATATTTCTGTTGTTCTCCTGGATTCATTGAATAAAAGAGTAAATTTTCTGAAGGAAGTGATTAGTAAGCTGCAGCTTACGGATATTACTGCCATGCATGGAAGAGCAGAAGATTTTGCCCAAAATAAAGAATACAGAGAAAGCTTTGATCTCTGTGTTTCCAGGGCAGTTGCCAATCTGGCTACCCTGTCAGAATATTGCCTTCCTTTTGTAAAAAAGAATGGCCGATTTATTTCCTATAAGTCAGAAAAGGTTTCAGAAGAATTTGAGGTTTCGGGGAAAGCCATTTCTGTTCTTGGCGGCGAGTATGAAAATCAGGTTACCTTTGAGCTTCCAGATTCTGATATTTACAGAAATCTTTTTGTTATAAAAAAGAAATCAGCTACACCGGGAAAGTATCCAAGAAAAGCAGGACTGCCTTCAAAGGAACCAATTTCTTAAATATGACATTAATGTCATATTATATGTTCTGTGGTAAGTATAAGAAAAATTTTTCTTTTCTTATTGTCGAAATTAGTATATGATAGAATATATTATTTTTATATTCTTAGATTAGGATAATATCTCATGAATGATGATCAACTGAAGACCTTGGATGAGCTTTTAAAAGATAGGCTTCAGGAAAAAAAGAAAATTGAAAAAGAACTATCTAAAAATCTTAACCGTATTAAAGAAATTAACACCTTCTTAGATTCTATGACAGAAGCATCTGATTTTAAAGTTTTTTCTCCAAGAACAGCAGAAAGTTTACATAGGGAAGAAATCAAAGAAGTCAGAGAGGAAAAAGATAAATTAGAAATCGATAATGATTCCTATTATAAAAAAATAGGAAAAATAGAAGGAGATATTGAAAGAATTTCTTTTTTAATCGAAGAGCATAAGAAGACAACGGGTAATCTTCATTTAATTATCCTGGATATGCAGGAAAAGGAAAGAGGAAGAATTGCCAGGGAGTTACATGACTCTTCTATTCAAAATCTTACTCATTTAATTCATGGTCTGGAATTATCTTCTTTATATATTGATAAAGATCCAATTCAGGCTAAACTCGAATTGGAAAGCTGTTCACAGACACTAAAAAAGGCAATTGATGAGATTAGAGATACGGTGTTTGATTTAAGACCAATGTCCTTTGATGATCTTGGTTTTAATCAGTGTATAGAAAATCTGATTGATACACTGAAAACTCAGAACCCAGAATTTACTTTTATATCTGATGTTGATATTTTTGATACAAAGGTAGAAAATGATCAGAAGAATTATCAGTTATTTTTGGTATCAGTATACAGGATAGTTCATGAAGCATTGTTAAATGCAGTAAAACACTCTAAAGGTTCCAAAGTTGAATTATCTATTAAAAAGACAGATGATCATCTGATTATCAAAGTAATTGATAATGGAAAGGGATTCATTAAGGAAGATGGCTGTCCGGCAGATAAACATTTTGGTATATCAGTTATGCAGGAAAGAGTATTTCTTCTTGGCGGTATCTTTGAGATAAATTCTAATGTTGGGGTAGGGACAAGAATATTTATTTCTTTTCCTTATAATTTTTCATCTTAATAATTTTTGCTTTTCTTATCTTGGAGGAATAAAAACATATGATTAATGTAATGCTTGCAGATGATCATGTTTTGATCAGAGAAGGTATTAAACAACTGCTAGAATTTGATGGATCAATGAAAGTAATTGCTGAGGCAAGTGATGGAATTGAGTGTCTTGAAAAATTGAAGAATGTAAAACCCGATATTCTTCTTCTTGATATTAATATGCCAAATATGAATGGCATTGATGTATTGAAGGAATTAAAGGAGAAGAATGATCCTCTCAAAGTTTTAATACTGACAGTACATAGTGAGGTAGAGTACCTTGTAAAGGCAGTTGATATTGGTGCTAATGGATATATTTTAAAAGATTCCGGATCTGCAGAGTTAAAACAGGCTATTAATGCTGTTATTGATGAAGAATCTTATATCCAGCCTAATTTAATTCCTGCTCTCAATTCCAGATTGATCAACAGGGATATGGATAAGGAAAAGCTTGCATCACTTACAAAAAGAGAGGTAGAAATCCTTACACAGGTTGCCTGTGGTATGTTTAATAAAGAAATTGCTGTGAACTTGAATATCAGTGAAAGAACGGTTAAGAATCATATCTCTAATATCTTTAAAAAGATAGATGCTTCGGATAGAACACAGGCTGCAGTATTTGCTATCAGGAATAATATTGTTAATCTTTATGAAAATTAATAATAGAAGATAATGATTAATGAAGAGACACTATCATGGGTTCTGGTAGATGTCTCTTTTTTGCTATACATATGAAAAATGACCTGATTGATCGGATCCTTTTTAAGTGATATTTTGATTAATAATAATGTTTCACGTGAAACATTTCTAAAGCTAAAAAAGAAAACACAAGATAATGTTTCACGTGAAACATTTTAATACAAAATCTAGTAGTAAGAACCTGTGAAACATCAAAAACAGAAGAAAAAAGGTCGTGAAACATTGATTATATATAGCTTATTATCAAAAACGCTATACTAGATATAGGGGTTAAAAAATTGAAAAATACAAGTTTTTAAATCCGGTAGAATAAAAAAATAAGAAGTGATATAATCATAAAGTACGAAAAACTGAAAAAGAGAGAAGAGTTCTGACCAAAAGAAAGGACAAAAAGCTAATTATGGGAAGAGTGATTGCAATCGCAAATCAAAAGGGAGGAGTAGGAAAGACTACGACTTCTATCAATTTATCAGCATCTCTGGCTGAGAAAGGGAAATCGGTTCTGGTAATAGATACAGATCCTCAGGGAAATACAACAAGTGGATTTGGTGTAGAAAAGAATGATCTTGATAACACAATCTATGAATTGATTTTAAGTGAGTGCTCTATCAAGGAATGTATTTTAAATGATGTTATTCCCGGAGTATCAATTATTCCTTCCAATGTAAATCTGGCAGCTGCCGAGATTGAATTGATAGGTGTAGACAGAAAGGAATTTATACTGAAGAGAGAAGTAGAGTGGATAAGAGAAAGTTATGATTATATTATCATAGATTGTCCTCCTTCTTTAAATATGTTGACAATTAATGCTATGACAACTGCAGATACAGTTCTTGTTCCTATTCAATGTGAGTATTATGCGTTGGAAGGATTAAGCCAGTTAATACATACAGTAAATCTGGTTAAAGAAAGACTGAATCCGGATCTGGATATGGAAGGAGTTGTATTTACTATGTATGATTCCAGAACAAATCTTTCTATGCAGGTTGTTGAAAATGTTAAAAGTCATCTAAATCAGAAGGTTTTCAAAACATTGATTCCTAGAAATATCAGGTTAGCAGAAGCACCAAGCTATGGACAACCGATCAATATGTATGATCCAAAATCAGCAGGTGCAGAAGCATATATGTCTTTAGCAGAAGAAGTGATAAACAGAAAGGAAGATTAAAGTATGGCAGCTAGGGGATTGGGAAAGGGACTGGATGCTTTAATACCGGAATCACTCGGTAGTGTCAGTTCCAAAAAGGCAGAACCAAAGGCAAGGCAGGAAAAGACAGAGAAGCTGGAAGGAGAAACGATTGTAAATATTACAAAGGTGGAACCTAACAGAGAGCAGCCCAGAAAAAATTTTGATGAAGATGCATTGGAAGAACTGGCTGAATCTATTAAACAGTTTGGACTTTTGCAGCCGATCCTTGTACAGGATAGGAAAAGCTATTATGAGATCATAGCCGGAGAGAGAAGATGGCGTGCTGCCAAAAAAGCAGGGTTAAAAGAGGTTCCTGTTATAATCAAGAATCTAACGGATCAGGAAATTGTTGAAATATCTCTGATTGAAAATATTCAGCGAGAGGATTTGAATCCTATTGAAGAAGCACAGGCATACAAGAGACTGTTAACGGAGTTTAACCTGAAACAGGACGAAGTAGCTGACAGAGTATCTAAGAGCAGAACTGCTGTTACAAACTCTATGCGTCTGCTTAAACTCTGTGACGAAGTTCAACAGATGATAATTAATGGTATGATCTCAACCGGTCATGCAAGAGCTTTAATTGGAATTGAGGATCCGGAAGAGCAATATAATATTGCACAGAAAATTTTTGATGAGAAATTAAGTGTTCGTGACGTAGAAAAGCTGGTAAAGAATATTGGTAAACCATCAACCACAAAATTAAGAAAACCAAATGAAACAGACAAGAGTCTTGAAATTATTTACCAGGATATTGAGGACAGACTGAAAGAAAAACTGAGTACAAAGGTTTCAATTAGCGGTAAAGGAAATGGTGCAGGAAAAATTGAAATTGAATTCTACAACCATGATGACCTGGACAAGCTCGTTGATATGCTCACAAGACAAAATTAATATCAGAAAAAAATTGACAGGGAAAGGTACAAAAGAAGATGAATAATTCCTTTTTAAGCAGTTTGGGATTAGGAAATCTGGATCTGGGAATTGTCATTACTGTCATGCTTATAGTCATTATTCTGTTGATCATATGGAATATTATAAACATGCGGGCTATTTCTAAAATGAAAAAGAAATATGCAAGGTTCATGACAGGTAAGAGTGCGAAGAGTCTTGAAGATGAAATATCAGGTCTCTTTGAGGATAACCGGTTTCTGAAATCATCCATTGAAAAAAATAAAAAAGATATCCATACTTTATATAAGAGAATGGAATCAACCTTCCAGAAAATTGGAATAATTAAATATGATGCGTTTAATCAGATGGGTGGAAAGCTGAGCTTCAGTCTTGCCCTTCTGGATGAGAATAACAACGGATTTGTTCTGAATTCGGTACACAGTGCAGATGGTTGTTATTCCTATACAAAAGAAATCATAAACGGAGAATGTGCAATCTCTCTTGGTGAAGAAGAAAAACAGGCATTAGAGATGGCAATGGAAAAAACAGAGTAAATCGGAGTAATTGAGGTAAGATGAAGCTTTGTAAGATACAAGAATTAACAGGCGGAGAAATTCTGGCAAAGGATATTCTCACATCAGAACTTAAGGTACTTCTTTCAGCAGGAATTGTTTTAAGACCGGAGTATATTGCAAAAATAAACAGTCTGGGAATCACAGAGGTTTATATTGAGGAAAAGCTGGAAGAGAAGAATGAAGTGCTGCTTCTGAAGACGAGTCTGGAGAATGAGTTCCATGATAAAGTGAAGCATATCATGGAAAGACATTTGTATTCAAAAAATAAAGAACTGATGAAACTGTCTGAAACAGCAGATCATATTATTATGAGTGTGCTGGAAGAAAACAGGATCGTTGAAAAAATTTATGATATTAAGGAGAGAAGCTCAGATATCTATGAGCATTCTGTGAACGTATGTTCACTTGCAACACTTACAGCACTTCGGATGAAAATTGACAAAAGTACAGTTCATGATATTGCTGCCGGATGTCTTCTTCATGATATCGGACTTAGGTATCTTCCAATTAATTATGTAAACAGAAATGTTCATGAGATGACAGAAACGGAAGCAGCAGAATATCGAAAACATCCGGTGTATGGATATGTGGCACTGAAGGATGAGGATTGGATTTCAGGTCTGGTAAAACAGATCGTTCTTTATCATCATGAAAGAAAAGACAGAAATGGATTTCCAATCAGACCGGCAGAGGTTCGAAAGGAAATTGGAATTGTAAGTGTTTGTGATGTTTTTGATGAAATGATCTGTGGGATTGGCTATCGGAGAGAAAAGGTTTATCAGGCAGTAGAATATCTGAAGGCATATAGAGGAGTTTCTTTCGATTCAGATATCGTAGATATTTTTTTGGAGTTTGTAGCCGTTTACCCGGTAGGAAGCAAGGTTCTTCTGAATAATGGAAAGAAGGGAACAGTACTGAAGCAGAATAAAGGGTTCCCGGATAGACCGGTGATCAGACTGGAAGCAAGACAGGGTGATAATGGATCTGCAGAGGACAGAATCATAGATCTTACGCAGAAAACGAGCATTTTTGTAGAAAAAGTACTTGAATAAAAACAGGTTACATAATAACATTACAATATTAAAAGCGTATTTTATAGAGAGGAGTCTTTATTATGATAGACATCAAATTTTTAAGAGAAAATCCTGAGGCAGTGAAAGAAAATATCAAGAAGAAGTTTCAGGACAGCAAGCTTCCCCTTGTTGATGAAGTAATCGCTCTGGATGAGGAAAGCAGAAAGACAAAGCAGGAAGCAGATGACCTGAGAGCAAACAGAAATAAGCTCTCCAAGGAAATCGGAGCATTGATGGCACAGGGAAAGAAGGAGGAGGCCGAAGCCAGGAAGGCAGAGGTTGCTGCAGGTGCCAGGAGACTGGTAGAACTGGAAGAGAAAGAAAAGGAACTGGAAGAAAAGGTAACAAAGATCATGATGGTAATTCCCAATATCATCGATCCCAGTGTTCCAATCGGTAAGGATGATACAGAAAACGTAGAAATTACCAGATATGGTGAGCCTGTTGTCCCTGACTTTGAAATTCCTTATCATACTGAAATCATGGAAAGATTTAATGGTATTGACCTTGACAGTGCGAGAAAGGTAGCCGGAAACGGATTCTATTATCTGATGGGTGATATCGCGAGATTACATTCGGCAGTGATTTCTTATGCAAGAGATTTTATGATTGGCAGAGGATTTACTTATTGTGTACCTCCCTTCATGATCAGAAGCAATGTAGTAACCGGTGTCATGAGCTTTGCGGAAATGGATGCCATGATGTATAAGATCGAAGGTGAGGATCTTTACCTGATTGGAACCAGTGAACATTCCATGATCGGTAAGTTTATCGATACTATCGTTCCGGAGGCAGAGCTTCCCAAGACACTTACCAGCTATTCACCCTGCTTCAGAAAAGAAAAGGGAGCACATGGTATTGAAGAAAGAGGCGTTTACAGGATTCATCAGTTTGAGAAGCAGGAAATGATTGTTGTCTGCAAGCCGGAGGATTCTGCAATGTGGTTTGATAAGCTGTGGCAGAATACTGTAGATCTGTTCCGTTCCATGGATATTCCGGTAAGAACTATTGAGTGCTGTTCCGGAGATCTGGCAGATCTGAAGGTGAAGTCCTATGACGTAGAAGCATGGTCACCCAGACAGCAGAAGTATTTTGAGGTGGGAAGCTGTTCTAACCTTGGTGATGCACAGGCAAGAAGACTGAAGATCAGAGTAAATGGTGAAAACGGAAAGTATTTTGCACATACGTTAAATAATACAGTGGTTGCTCCTCCGAGAATGCTGATTGCATTTCTGGAGAATAATCTTCAGGCAGATGGAAGCGTGAAGATTCCTGAAGTTCTTCAGCCTTACATGGGTGGTATGAAGGAAATCAGATAAATTAAAGACTGATTAAAGAAAATGGGAGGTGAAATTCTTGCATAAATATCTGAGAGCGATTGGTTTCAGTAAAATAAAAGACAGGAAAGAACTGCAGAAGATCCTGACAGATATTGTGGTGAACGGAACAGACAGAGCATATACTTCCAACGGAGAAAAGACGCTTCTTGCTGTTTTTGGCAGGGATTTTGCCGAGAGGATGGGAATAGCAGTCTGTGGAGAATTCGATGAAGATGACAGGTTCACATTTGACTACTATTTCCCCTACTTTAAGGGGAACATGATCAGTTCAGAGGAAGATGTGACTGTAGAGCGGCATGCTGCGCAGGAAAGCTATGCCGGAGTCTGCGATGATGTAAAGATCGGCGTTTCTTTGATCTTCTATTTGCAGAATATGGTTACTTATATCAAAGTCCAGAATGCCGGGATGCTGCCTGTCCGAGGAACGACACTGACACTTTCTGCGCTTTCCACGCATGGGGTGATCATGATGCCCCTGATGAAAACAGAAAAGGATCTGATCAAAAACAGAAATACATCGATCAACAGAAGCCAGCTTATTAATGCTGCCAGAAAAGGTGACGAAGAAGCGATTGAAAGTCTGACTCTGGAGGATATGGACACTTATACGACCATTTCCAGAAGAATTCAGCAGGAAGATGTGTTCAGTCTGGTTGATACCTATTTCATGCCCTATGGCGTGGAATGTGACCAGTATTCTATCCTGGCAGAGATCGTGGACTGCAATCTGGTTAAAAATAAGATGACCGGAGAAGAAATCTATCAGATGACCCTGAATTGTAATGATCTTATTTTTGAGATGTGCATCAATCAGGAAGATCTCTATGGAGAACCAGCAGTAGGACGACGGTTCAAGGGTATGATCTGGATGCAGGGCTATATTAATTTCCCAAATGAAAATGCGTAGAGAATGTGTGTAGTGGCGAAATTACTGTTGCGAGCGGTTCATAAATATGCTAAACTAAACAGGTATGAAAAAGTTCCCATAGTTAAATGGATATAACAAGCGCCTCCTAAGCACTAGTTGTGGGTTCGATTCCCGCTGGGAACGTTTTACAGAGCAGTAATGATTGATGAGATCATTGCTGCTTTTTCTATTGGAATATTTTTAATAACCGACTAATTGTGTCACCAGTGGTGACACAATTAAAATTTGCAACAATTCTTTTTCTACAATAGCATCATTTAAGCCCATTTTATCAGCGGTATTTCGGAAGAGCTCTCTTCTGTCATCATCTGACAGACATACAATTTTTCTCATAGTGTATTACTTCCGCATATTTGTCGTATTGTATCATAAACCCAGTCGGTGGATTCCGTTGCTTCTTTCAGACATGCCTGTTTTTCAGACAAAGAGAGTTTTGTTGAAAGAGTCTGGATAACTTCCGGGGTTACATTATTTTTCCCTAAGGTTTTCAATGCCTGAATTGTCAGACTTGTCATATAGGACAGACCGGTAACTTCTTTATTGGTTCGGTGTTTGAATTCAAGTTTTGTAGAATTCCATTCATAGGTTTTATAAGGTCCGTCACTAATATAGGACCAAACAGCTGTTACCTGAGTGGAAAGTCCAAGTAAATTAAGGGCAGTGTTTCCACATGGAGCGATGGTCCAATGATAACTGCGGGCTAATGCCTGTGCAACGGAAGCAGGATCAGCAGCTACATATTCATCGAGTAATTTACTGTATTTTGGTTTTTCATAAATTCCATTTATAATTCTGCGAAGAATACCAACTTTTGTCAGGCGATTAAGATTACGTCTGATAGTTTCTGTATCTGCAATATCAGCAAAATCAGAATTTACAAAAATGCTTCCTTCAGGTGATTAATGAATTCGCAGCTGAATTTGTTTTGAATAACCATTTGCCATAGAAAACCTCCTTTTGTCCTGAATATTATATATTATTCGGGACAAAATTTCAATATCATCAATTAAGATTAAAATTAGTGTTCCGTTTATAAATATTTTGATTCATTGAAAAAAGTCTATTCAGAACAGTAAACAAAAGGATGCAAAGATAGTAAAACTTGATTTCTTCAAAAAGCTATTGACTCCTACGCAACGTAATAGTTTACGATATGTTTATCGAGAGGAGGAAATGACAATGATGACAGTGAATGAGGTAAGTAAATTAACAGGAGTGAGTATACGCACTCTGCAGTATTATGATACCATTGGTCTCTTAAAACCTATTGAATATACAGAGTCAGGTTATAGGTTGTATGACGATACATCCTTGGAAAGGCTGCAACAAATTTTACTGTTTAAAGAATTGGAATTTCCGCTTAAGGAGATTAAAAAGATAATTGATGCCCCTAACTTTGACAGGAACAAAGCATTAGAGCAGCAGATTGAATTGCTTACTATGAAAAAGGAGCATCTTGAAAATCTTATTAGTTTCGCTCGAGGAATAAAAGGAATAGGAGTGAAATATATGGATTTTAAAGTATTTGATACAAGAAAGATTGATGAGTATTCTAAACGAGCAAAAGAACAATGGGGACAAACCTCTGAGTTCAAGGAATTTGAAGAGAAAACAAAGAACTGGACGAAAGATGACGAAGCTACTGCCGCCAATGAGTTTATGCAATTATTTGTTGAATTTGGACAAATGAAGGAAATGAACCCGGCAGATGAGCAGGTGCAGTTGCAGGTAAAGAAACTTCAGGATTACATTACGAATCATTTTTATACATGTTCTGATAAGATTTTATGCGGTCTTGGAAGAATGTATGCCGGTGGAGGAGAACTTACGGAAAATATTGATGATGTTGGAGGAGTTGGCACAGCAGAGTTTGCAAGTAAAGCCATTGATATATTTTATATGAGCAGAAGGTAAATTCTAGTTTGTTGATGCAAAGCAGAGGCGGTAACTATTGATA
>OJJU01000069.1_pt1 | contig 43272 bp, 71 predicted proteins | sample 1596141 | NCBI WGS metagenome assembly OJJU01 (sample SAMEA4350150, study PRJEB24818) | metagenome | biome: human; feature: gut; material: faeces | place: Denmark | collected 2013-09
TGCGTTCGCTTACGCCCTCAACCCAAACGTTGCGGCGGTGGCGGCAGTTGGCTCCTTCCAGCCCGTCAACAGCCCCCAGACCGCACACCTCGTAGATATTCGGGTAGATGTCATTTGCGTGAATACTGTAAACCTTGCCTTGCCAGTCCTTATGGCTTGACCACGGTGACGGCCCCGGCTTATCTCTCGCGCCGGCATGGGCAGAAACCTCAAAATACGGGGTTTCTAAATACTCCGCCGATTGCTCGGTGTACTTGGCGCAAATCTGATTTACGCCTGTCATCACAGCGCGACGCGCCGCTACATCAATGGAATCACTATGCCCGCTTTCGTAGTCTACAACTTTAATGCCACTATCTGCGAGCTGCCTTACAACGTTTGCAATAGCCTGATTGTAGCTAATCGCGCCGCTCTGAATCTGCATTTCTGCGTTATCCAAAGCCCACTGATAAGCGCGCGCGGGCTTTAACATCGTGTTGCCCACAAGGAACCCCATAGAAGCCGTTAAATTGCGGAATGTATCATGGGTCTGCCGCTTAATTGCATCCACTGTAGCCGCGTCTACAAGCGTTTCTGGCTGCGTTACATGCGCAAGGTCGATGACTTCGGTGTAATACTTCTGATTGCGCTCTACAACGTCATTAAGCAAACTATTTAGCTTTTGTTTGCTAATCCCTGCTGTTTTGCTAATCGCTTCTTCAATGCTTTTAAGGTCAATGCCGTGCGATCTCAGCGTTCGAATATCCTGTGCCGTGACCTCGTTGAGCTGATCTGCGAAGACCAATCGGCCGCATATCTCGTCAAGCAGCGTTATTTCAAGCGCACGGAACAGTTCTGCCAGTTCTTCCGGCAACGCGTCAAGCAAGGCGGGGCTAAACGGATATTGCATATTATCAATACCCGTCTTTCTTTAATCCATAATAAAAATCTAGGGTTTTATCATGGTTAACCCTATATCTATTATCAAGACGCCAACCAACCTTTGCGAGTTTATATGCTTTTTTTGCCCACGCTGGCGCGTTACCGTCCACTGTAATTAGACCGTTCCCAATATCAAAATACAGTTTTTGAGCTGCCTTTGCCCGAGAAAGATTTGTTTCCTTTACATAACTTTCCGGCAATACATTCATGATTGCTTTAACGCATCGACCAATATTTACTTCGATTGTTTTTGTTTCTTTATCGTAAGTTCCATCAACACCGTAGCCAATATCATACCTCTTGTAATCTTTGTAACTCATTCTCATGTATGGATTTTGAGTTAGGATTTCGTTTTCTGTTTTGTCTTTAGATATTCTCCCGCTTCCAAGACCGCTTGCCCCACGTCCGCCCATTTTGCTTCCCTCCTGTCTACAATATCTTCGTAATGCGGCCGTATGCGAATCACATTCCAGTCGCATTCTTCCGGCACTTTTCCATAGAATATCACCCATTCCGGCGACAGCCGTTTCATCATTTCTTCGTAGCCCCGAAGGAACAGGCGCTTACTTTCCTTGTTTTTCTGTGTGCCTACCGAGCTAACCGCAACTATCCCGCCAACAGGTTCTCCATCAAAGCACCAATCGTAACTATGCTCGTCGCTCCATGATATAGACGGGTAGACCGTCATGCCGTGAAGCTGCCAGTATGCCGCAAGCCAGTGCTTGCGGTAGTGGTTGTATATCTGCATCGCAAGCGGCATATCTGTGTAGGTGGAGAAGTCCGGCGCGCACACCGCCGCAAACTGCGACAGTTGCGGAATGTACTTGTCAGGCGTGTTCCAATATCGAATAAATTGATAATCGTCCACGAAGAAATGCACGATCTTGCTTTGCGTATCTTTGGCTGTGTAATGGTAATTTACGGGGATAAACTCGCCTTGTGGGTATGCCTTGACCGGCTCGATCTGCGGAATATCGTACTTGCCAACGCCGGGGAATGTAAACTTGTCGAGATTTTCAAAGTTAAGCATTGCTATACTTTTTGGGCATTAAGCGGATTGATTTTTCGCTTTTTATACTCGTCTTTGATAATATGATTTGCCATATCGTTGATTCTGGGCTTCATGTCAATAACTTGGATTGCTTTCATTCCGGACGGAAACATTTTCCCCAGGCTTTTTACTTCCTGCGCATACCTTTTTTGGGCGGCTTTGTATGCATCTGCTGTTTGCCGTTCTTCGTCTCCATACCCTTTCCCACCCTTATCAAAAGCATCCGCTTGTCTTTCGAAAGATTTTGCATAAGAACCCATGATATTATAAGGGTGCGTTAAAATATCTTTTGCCCAAGAGACTTGTTTTTCGCTTCCGCTTAGTGGTGGCAATCTAAATCCGCCGCCGGTTCCAGCCCCGCTGCCCGAACTACCACGACCACCCATCATTCTACCTCCTGTTGCGGTTCACCCGTCATGTCCTGCATCTTCGGCAGCGCCGCCTTTGCAGTCGCCTCGTCCTCGTTCATCCAGCGCATACGGAACTCCCAGTCGTTCATAATGCCCGCCTGCAAGAGCTGCATATCACGGGAAAAATCGGTCTGCTTGTCCTCAATGATGCTGTCATCAAAATCGATGGAGATTTCTACATTTTCGTCAAGCCCTGCGTTCATGGTGGCATTCCCAAGCCGGAGAAGAACACGGCACAGCTCAGTCAATGCCTGCTCAAGGATAATTTCATGCTTCTTGATCGTGCGGAACATGGTGCTATTCTCGCTAATGACCTGTGTAGCCGTGGCAATGCTATCTCCACTGAACCGATAATAGGTCTCGCCAAACCCGCACTTGCTGGAAAGAATATTGAGCTGGTCTTGCAACCCGATATTTAACTGCTGGGTCCTTAACTGTGGGGAAATTGGTTCGACAACGTTCCCTTGCTGCGTGTCCTCCGGGAGAAGGTAAAACCTACTATCGTTATTGTTCAAAGTCGGTTTCCCGTCCTCATACCTTGTTGCTGGCATTTTTACCATCAGCAGCAACGCGCCATTGTCAAACTCGTTGCCATAGCAGTTAAACGCCTTGTCTACGCTTTCCAGCACATCAATAGCATTTGCATAAACAGGGACGCCGACAGGCAAGAGATAATCGAAATTGTTGGCGATGTTCGGGCGATCTATCACAAACTGTTTTTCCGCGCTCCCTGTATGGACGACACGCGGGATATGCTCAAAGCCATCAACGGATGCAAGGCTAACTTCCGACAGCGTTTCATTCTCGTACAAATAAATGCTGTTTTCGATTGTGTATTTGCCGGTTCGCTCTTTTTTAAAGATTTGCAGGAACAAATACTGATGTCCGAACCGTGTTACAACACTATCAAATGCGCACTCTGTAATCACGCCATTTCGCCATGAAAGCGGGTAAATGTGCTCCATCGTCACATAGTCGATTGCAATGTCTTCCGCGCTTCCGGGAATCGGAGCATCGTAGTCGTTTACTTTCTGGCCAATGACGCGCGGTACATATGCAACCGTTCCGAGCGCGGACTTCATTTCCTGCATTTCATTCGCTTTTACGGTAAAGTTGTTCTCTTCCAAAATGCGGTCAATAAATTCCTGCTCTTTTTTGCCCTCAAGCGTGATTTTAACCTTTTCGTTCATGAGCAGATTTGCCCAATCTTCGCAGACTTTCTTTCCCATTCCGAGCGAAGCCCGCTTCTTTTTCACCCACTCATGACCGTTATATTCTCGGTATCTGTGAAAATTCTTTACTTTCCCAACATACCAGGACTTCCAGAGGTCAACTTGACTGTAAAAATCTTCCGGGATTGTCGTATAGCCAAGTTCTTTTAACTTTTGGATAACTGCACTGCTCATGCAATAACTCCCATTCTGCGGCTGACAGGCTCTAACGCATATCTCGTCGCGTCAATCAGATGGTTGTTCGCGTCAGGGTAGCCGCTAATAATGTCGCCGTCTTTGTTTCTTTCGTATTCGTATCCCACAAACTCATTGTAAGCGTTTGGTGTGCGTCGCCTGTCAATGACGATTGTTCTCCGCTGCAAGAACTTCATGCCATATTCCACAGAGCCGGGGCCTTTAACCGCTTCATACGCAGGGAGCCCCATTGCGCGGAGGTCAGCAACGCTCTTTGGCTCTGCGTTATCGCATATTGTTCTCACGTTGTTATATCCACGCTGCTTAATCATGGTCGCGCTCTGTTCGTTGGATAGCTTGTTTTGATAAATCTCGTCCAGCAGATAGATGGTCTCTCGCGCCCGATCATAATGCAGACGGATAAAAGCAAACGGGTCTGGAAACCAACCGAAGTCAATGCCCTGATAGATGCGATCGAAGCTTTTGACTTCTTCATCGGTAATCTCCCGCAGTTCCAGCTTGTCAAACACATTTCCGCCCGTGCCGACCGGAATTCCGAGATATTCGTGCTGATACGCGCGCTCGTCCGTTTCTTTCAGGTGTTCCGCTTCTGCGAGAAACTGTTCTCCCAGCCATTCCGGCGGTGCTTGCAAATACGTTGACTTGTGGCACAATCGGTCAGCGCGTTCCTCCAAGCTGTCTTTATTTGCCCAGTTGTCGCGCGAGATTGGCGGGTTATAGCTCTCAAAATTCCAAAACACCGAGCCGCCGCGCATGGTCGACTGCAAAATGGTTCGGATTTCCGCGCGTCCGGCAAACTGGTCTTTTTCTTCAAAGTGCGTCACGGCGATATATCCAAACGGCACCTTGATAGATTTGATTTTCATGGGGTCATCAGCGCCGCGAAACATGATCTTCTGGCCTGTCGGCTTATAGATCAGCTCCATCGGGGAAACTTTGGCTTCCCAATACTGAGCCGCGCCCAACTCGCCAATCGCCCAAATGTACTGCGCATAAACGCTGTCTCGAATGGTATTTGCCACTTTGCGGAGAACCAATGCATGACAATTTTGGTTCTGCTTCTGCATCAAAATCAGTGGGACAAGGATAGATACCGTCGAAGACTTTAGCGAACCTCGACCGCCGCTGAAATCGTAATGCGTGTGCCCATGTTGAAACACGTCTTTTGCGACGCCATAGAACACCGGCGCGATCTTTTGCGAAAGAAGTATCTTAAACATCGATAACCACCATCACACCATCGTCATTGTTATCTCCGGTTTTCTCTTGCACCATCGCCCACTTGTCGATCAGCGTCCCCATTGCCGTTGTGATTTGGCTAAGGTTCGCCGCTGCTAGCTTTTCAGGGTCGTTGAGCATTTCAAGCCCCTTTCCGATGAACGAACACACAAGGTCTTTGTGGTCGTTCATGTACTCCATCACATCGGCGGTGTTCTCTTCCTTTTTTTGCTCACACTTTTTCACAATGTCGGCATTCGCCCGCACAAGGTTCTTAACGGTCGTTGCAGACACGCCGTTTATTTTCGCTGTGGCGCAATAGTTGTTCGTCTGCACATAGTCCGCCAGTATTTTCTTTTTCTGCCGGTCTGTCAGACGCGCAGCCATTGTCACCACCTCGCACATTTATTTGCTACCAGCCCCCACCCCTTGGCCTTACATAGCAGTCTTTCCCCGCCCCGAAGGGCATACACTTACTGGCTCAGGCTCGCCCGGTGTTGTCGCCGATTTGGCCTGATTTAATCGCTCACCCCATGCTCACGCGAACCATTATTGCCGCACTTTCAGGCGGGCTTTGCCCATTGCCAAAGGCAGCGGCTCTCCTCTTTTGGCGCAGACGGCTGGACTTGGACCAGCGACATTTTCATTATTTGTGAAACGCTCTTGCTTACTGAGCTACGTCTGCATGTTGCGGGGGCGGTGTGAAAAGATGAAAAGCACCGCGCCCCGCTATGGCGCAGGAGGTAAACGCCATAAATGAGAGAACCGCAAAGGCTTTTACACCTCTGCGGCTCAATTCTCCCATAATTGCAATACCCCGACTCACTTATAAGTGAGTTTTGCAAAATATTTTTATAAACTTTTTGGGTAGTCAGATCGACCGAGCAGATAATCAATCGACACGCCGAAATAATCGGCAATGCTTATCAGCGCATCCATTGACGGTTTCTGCGTCCCCATCTCGTAGCGTTTGATTGTGTTGCGGTTCAGCCCGCACAGCTCAGATAGCACACAGCGCTTTAATTGCTGGCGTTCGCGTAACCTCCTCAGGCGGTCAGGAAACGTGCTCATCGCATCACCTCAATCATCTCCCGCGCTGTTGATCAGCCTGTCAAGATAGAATCTCGCCTTTCGCAGATCTTCCTTGCCGTTTTTCAGCGGCCAGCGCCATATGTACTTGAGCACCTGTCCCGTCAGCCATGCTTGCATCGGGTCTTTCTGGCACGTCAATGCGGCCGCAATGGCGTCGATGCACTCGACCCCTCCCGCCGTGTAATGCGCGGGGTGATTTACATTGTCATGCTCGATACACGGACTATTGACATGTGAGCTCCCTCTCGGCGGTGTACTCCATTTAAACGGATCGTTACTCATGGCGCGCCGCCTCCCGTTTGCCCCACGCCCACAGGGTTCGCCACGGGTGGGCTTCTGCGTAGTTGGCGCGCTGCTCAGCATTGCTCCATTGCTGATGCATATAATCGCGTTCTTCTTCAACCTGTCGGCAGCCACCGTCACTCTCGATACCTCTGTATTCGCCCTCCCAAGCGCCGCCTCAGTGGCATCGAGCTTGTTTCGCAGTACGCCCGCGTCCGCTTTCAGGTTTGCGATCACGTTCTCGCGGGTGATGGCCTCGCCGTTCATCTGGTCAAGCTGCTCGGTCAAAGCAACGTTCTTTTGCCGCATCGCCGCCTTTAGGTTCGCATATTCGGCAATCAGATCATTCTTCTTGTCAATGCAGTTTTTCAGCTCGGTGATTTCCGCTTCAAGCGCCGCGGACTTCTCCTGCGCATCCTCCACCATCTTTGCCATCTGGTCTTTGGTGTACTTCTTGATGTTGATGCTCATAATTTGGCTCCTTTCATTCGTAGCTGTTCCTCCTGCCCTCTGTCGCTCGTGATGCTCACGACCTTGCAGTCGCCGTATCGCTCAATGTCCATGGCGATGCGCTCCTTGATGCCCTGCGCATCGGCGGCGGGGACGTTGGCTTTAATCGTGATCGTCAGCATGTGCGCCCTCCTTTCCGTCCATCTTCGCGCCGCATGCAGGACAGTAGTTGGTAAATTTAGCGATCAGGTTATATCCCCGTTTGCACTCTGGACAGATAATAATTCCACTCTCATCTTCAATCCACTGTGCGTGCACCACCGGCGCAACGTCAGCAGCGGGAATGCTGTTAATTTCCTGCGTGCAAATTTCTGGGTTTTCGTACCGCCGTGTGATTAGATCAATCACAGCGTCCCGTTTAATGTATTCAGCCATTGTCAGCCCTCCTGTTCCATGCTTCGATTTTGTTTGCCCTAATCACAAACCCAGAAAGAACGCACCCGTTATACCAATGCTTCCATTCTCCGCAGTTTGGAGTTCTTACAATCTCACCCATCGGCTTAGCTTCCGCTCCGCAGAACGGGCAGGGTTTCAATTCAAACATCTTCCGTCACCTCCACATAGCACCAGCTCTGCGGCGCGCGCTTGATCTGTAAGCTCTCGTTTCCGCAAGTGCCGTCGTTTTCCCAGTGCATTGCACAGCTTTCACAATACCAACTATTCGGGCACGCTCGACGGAACTCGCTCAGTTCGCGCGGCTCGTCGTAGATGCGCAGGTTGGAGATATGCCAGCCGTAAAGCGGTGTTCCGTGCCCATAATCCCATAGTGCCCCATTTTCAAGACAAGTCTGGAATACATAATCATCGTCAATGTCATAGATGCCATACGGATCGTTTGCTGGTGCAAGTCTATCTATGCGGTCGCAGGTAAATTTCCCGATGACTTTGCCATTACACCGACAAACGGTATTTGTGCGATAGTTGAGCTTGTCCAGTTCCCCGCAGGACACAGAAATGTAAGGGTGATCCATAGTGCAATAGATATAGCACTTGAACGGTGTTTGCAGCTTCGGTCGCGTTTTTCGTACCTCGATGGTTTTCTCACCATTGACGATCTTCTCGCACCACTTCGGGCGGATGCTCAGCATAACAGCTTTACTCATCCTTCATCGCCTCCAATGCTTTCTCCGCCTCCTCGCGGGTGAGGAATGTCCCAATGTACTTGTGCATCCCCATCTTCCCAATGAGTTTTACCGCTTCGGTCACGGTGTTTATTTTGAGCGTTGAAATCACAGGATTATCGGGATTCCCTGCAAATAGCCGATACACCGTATCTCCCACCTTGCACGGCAGCACCACCAACCGACCGTCAGCCTGTGCCCTTAGCAATGGGTCAGCTACCTTGTGGTACTCATCCAATGTGTGCTGCATTGCCGTGATTTCCTCCGGCGTCAGCCTTAGGTCCCCGTAGACGGCGAGGCAGCATTGGAGCATGCCAATCCACTCATCCTTTGTGTACTTTCCTTCGTATTCTGTTGCCATAAGAACTTCTCCCGTTTTAAGCCGGTATGTCAGCCGCTCCATCATTCTACCTCCTGCACCTTCCCCAGCGGGCAGTAAACCAGGCAGTTGTGCTTGCTCGCGTCCCGCAGGATTGCTCTATGTACCGCCTTGCCGCTCTTGTCAAATCGCAGCTCATAGCCCTCGGGGTAATATTCGATCCCGGCGTACAACACCTTCGGCTTGTCCTTTTTCACCGCCGCCTGCACGCACAGGTCTAAAAATGTGCTTCGTTTCATGGCATCATTCCTCCCCAAATCTCAATTTTGTTACGGCAATGGGGAATTCCTCGATCTCGCTCGCCCAGCGTGCCGTGCCCTTGCCGTTGTGCCGCTCGAACACCAGAGGAAAGCCGCCGATGCCGTCAAACAAGCTCCCCATCGTAACAGGACGCAGATATTGCGCGCTGATACGTTTTGCTAGGAAGTCCCAAAATGGCAGGGCGATGGAGTTGCCCAGCGCCTTATAGCGAGGGCTATCCGCTGTTTTGTGGCGCTTCCCAAGACTATCGACCCAATAGCCTTCGCCAGTCTGACTATCGTACCACTCTCCTATGTCAGTCCATCCGTCCGGGAACCCTTGCAGCCGTTCGCACTCCATCGGGGTAAGGCGGCGCACTACCATGTTCTGCACCGGGTATGTCTCCATATCCTCCCGGTACGCGTAGAGAGCCTTCGCCCGCAGCGCGTGCGCCACATCCGGCGTTGCCCCGCACACCAGCATATCGTTGTATGCGTCCTGTCCGTTGTAGCTCCCAGCGTGAGCGCCGGGTGAAAGCGTCCCGGTCGTTTGCTGATACGTCAGCGGAACTTGATTGCCGCCCGTGCCCATTCTTGTTTGCAGGCTGGGACTGACCTCTCCGCAGTCGTGGATGACATCGCAAGCGTGCGACATATCCAGCACGGCGCAGGGCACATGGGCGCTGGCGTTCAGCGTGTGGCAGGGCTTCCCAAAATCAGGAATACTCCCATTCTGCTTGCTGGTGATCTGCGTGGTGTCAAATGCCATCGCCGCCGGTGAAACCACAGCGGGCTTATTTCCGCCGCACTCGGCGTTCAGTGTAGGGGCCAGTTCCTCTTGATAGGCGATGCTTCGCGCTTGCTCGCTATTGCCGAGTTTAAACCCTGCACATACGACCGCCATACCACCTTGATTGCACGCGGGATTTCCACCGTTCAGGTCGAGCGTGCGCGAGGTGTCTGCCACATACACGCCGCTTTTTGGATTGCTGGATTTCATGGCGTTGCTTTCATAAGCGGAAATGCCGTAGCAGAAAATCGTCTGGTCGTTGCCGGTGCCGAGCGTGCCGCTCTTGTCCTCCTGGACTAAAGCGCCTTTTCCTCCTCCGTCACAGCCCCCCCTGATTCGGACTGCATAAGAAGCACTGTCTTGAGCATCTCCGGCAAGTCCTTCCCGCGCCGCTCCGCTCTCCGCAAGATACCCTGACACGCTTTTGCGCTCAAACAATATTTCTCCTGCGGTGTCTCCTCCAAAATCTGCGACAACCGAGATACGACGGCGACGTTGGGGGACTCCCCAGTGTTGCGCGTCATGCACTCGCCAAGCCACGCTCCATCGTCCTCCCACTTCATCGTGGTAGCCCCCCCAGGTGTTCCAGCCTTTTTCAGGCACTTCAATATCGGGGGCTTCCGGCTCTGCGATGCGGATGATCTCTTCGAGGACTGCCGCGAAGTCTTGCCCTTTGTTGCTGCTGAACGCTCCGGGCACGTTTTCCCAGACCATAAACCGAGGTCTGACCATGTCACCTGTCCGTCCGCTCTTTCTGTCATGTTCTCTCATCTCCTTTACGATGCGAACCTGTTCCATAAACAATCCGCTTCTTGCACCGGCCAATCCGGCGCGTTTTCCTGCAATGCTCAAATCCTGGCACGGCGAGCCGCCTGTGATAACGTCCACGGCCTCGATCTCCGCGCCGTTGATCTTCGTAATATCGCCGAGGTGTTTCATCTTCGCCCCTCACATTCTCCGACCAAAATATTTTTCATACTCCGCGTCGCTCCATTCCGTCCAGACGGAGACATACCACGACTTGCTTTCCGGGTTCTTCTTCGCCCGCGCGAGCGCGTGGGAAACGACGGAAATCGTTGTCCCGCACAGCCGTGCAAGCTCTGTCGGCGAATCCGCAACGCAGGTCACGACGCCCGCGTGCTTGTGGTCGAGCGCGAGGTAGAGGTATCTCCCCTTCATCCCTGCTGTCCTTTCAAGCGCTGATAGCGCTGCGTCTTGAATTGGCGCGCGCACAGCCAGTCGCATTTCGCGGCCGTCAGGCGGCGCTTTTCTTCCTTCGCCGCACTTCGCGCGGCGATATCCGCCGCGTAGTACGGGCAATCGCTGTGACAGCCCGCGTGCCTCACAGGCGGCTTGCAGAAGTGGCAATGCTCAAAGCTCATCTCACACCTCGCGGATCGTGATGCCGTATTTGTCCTGCATCAGCTTCTTTTTCAGCAGGTAGTCTTTCGTTTTCATACCCTTCGCGTCCTCGACCTCGCGCAGCCAGTGAACCGTGCCATTGCGGTCTGGCTCGGTCGCCCGTTCGTAGGTGAAATCCGCGCGGTAGACCATCGGCTTGATTCTCTCGCCCTCAATGGTCGTGTAGCCCTCCACGAGCGTGAAATTCGCTTGCAGCCGCAGGTCGCGGATTTTGCCCATCGCTCGCAGCACTTTCAACTCGCCGAACCGCGCCGCCTCGCGCTCGGAATCGAACTTGATGCCGTCGCGCACGACCTTGCGGTTGCCGTACTTGCTTTTCTTCGGCTTCTGTCCGCCAACCAGTTTGTCAAGCACCTGCTTCTGCGCCTGCGGCCCGAGCCTCGCGAGGTCAGCCGATGTCAGCGCCATCGTCGGCCTCCCTGATTCGCACTGGCAGGACCATTTTGACGTCCTCGTGGTTGGTCTTGATCGTAATGGGCCCAAGTGGCCCACGGAATTCCAGAATAGCAGGCTGCTTGAAGGCACCGCCGACGCTGGCCTTTGCCGCCTGCAACGCCGAGAGAAGATACTCGGCATTCACGCCGATACGGAATGTCGGTTCATTGGGCAGGACTTTTTCCCAATCCAGAAACGCTCCAACCGGCTGAACAAAACCGAAGATGCAGCCGAGACATTCGATCTCAACCACGCTTTCCGTCTTGTCCCGTTCTTTCAGCTCCAAGCGCATGGAGTTGCCGCGTGGCAGGCGGATACTCGGCTTGATGTAGCAATCGAAATCCTCTTCGACCTCGCAGCAGGTCGCGTGCTCCACGAAAAGCCGGAAGCCGTCTGTGGCGATAGCCGTAACTGCCTTGTTCTTCTTGCGAAATTCCAGCCGGATATTCTTGTACATCGGCCTACTGATGCTCGCTGATACCGCGCCCTTTACGGCGGCGATAATCGTGTTGAACACGTTGGTGTCCATGATAGCCAGTCTCATTTCTCTTCCTCCTTTGCGCCATTGTGGTCGCACGGGTCGTCACGCAAACCGACGCCGATGATGTAGTTTTCGCCGTCGCTGCGTGCATGCACTTCGTACTTGCGGTAGGTCTCCCGCGCGTCGAACTTCGGCAGCGTCAGGCGTTTGCCGATGACCGCCCCCGTTTCGGGGTCTACTGCGTCCTCACCGTAGGCAATCGCCACCTGTGCAAGCAGCGCGTCGGTTGCAATGCTGATCTCGGCAACGCCTGCGGCTCGCTGGGAAAGCTGCGCGTTCAGCTTCATCAGGTCGCCGCAGCGCTTTTCGTAGCGGCCAATCTCGTGTTTGAGCTTCTTGATCTTGTCTCTGTTTCTTTCGCTCATCGGTTCTCCGTCCTTTCGTAGTGCAGCGTCAGCGCCCGAGCGATCGGGCAGCGCCGCCATTCTTCGTTGGCGCAGTAGCGCCGCGTGTATTCGTCCAGCTCTTCTTTCGGCAGCTTGACTTGCGCACCCTCGCAGTTGAGATAGTCGCGGTAGTCCCGCGAGTAAAACGGGCACTTAAAAATGCCCCCGCGATACCCGCTCACGGCGCACCGCCTGCCAACACCGATTTGACGTGCCTCATGCGCTGATTTGCCTTGTCGCGTCTCATGCTATCGCCCCTGAATACCAGCGGCGTGCACATCTCGAGGATGCGGTCATAGATGCGCTGATAGGTCATGTCTTTCGGCCTGCACAGCTCGTCAAGCGTCAGGTTTGTGGTGACGATCAGCGGTTTTTTTGCCTTGTACCGCTCGTCAATGACCGTGTAGACGGTTTCCATCGCATACTCACTGCTGCGTTCCGCGCCGAGATCATCGATCACCATCAGCGGGTAATAGTGCACCTGCTCGATGATCTCCTGCTTGTCGTATCCAGCGTTGAGGATGCGTGGAAAGCTCGTAATCATCGCCGGAATGCCGCGGTCAATCAGCTCGTTAGCGATGCACGCCGCCGCGAAGGTCTTCCCGTTTCCGGTGTTCCCCCACAGCAGAAGCCCATTGTTCTCGCGCCGCATATCGTCCCACGCGTCGGCATAGCGCTTGCATTTGACGATCTCGTCACTCATCGTCGCCTTGTCGAACCGGCACGCCGTCAGGCTCTTGTCGCGGATTCCGTCAGCACGCAGCGTTTCGATGCGTAGTCTCTTTTCGCGGTCAGCGCGGGCTTTCTTCTCCGCCTCGTACTCTCGTGCCGCGCAAGCGCACTGGCACCCAACAAGGCGGACGCTCCCGCCGATGGGGATTCGGCACTGCTTCGGCGTGTTGCAATGGCCGCAGTACAGCAGCCCGTCTTTCTCGTAGTCGACCAGATCACGCACAGGCTCGGCCTTTTTCGCGATGCTGTCGATCAATGCGTCAACGTTCATAGGCTTCCCTCCGTGTTGCCGTAGTCGTAGACGAACGGCTTATTTTGCTCGAAATCGCGCTTTTCCCACGTCCTAACAGCGGCTTTCCAGTCCTTCATTGGGTTTTTGCCTACCATCCAGCCCTTTGCCGTGTAGAAATCAAGAAACCGTTGTGCGTCCACATTCGATCCACGCTCATGGATATAAGCCGAAACATCGTCTAACGTGGGGGGAGTAAAGCGCTTCGCGCGCGTATCACTCACACCGTTAGGTAGGAGTGAATTATCTTTGGTTTTGTCTTTGGTTTTGGTTTTGTCTTTGGTTTGGTACGTTTCGTATACGTTCGTATTCGTTCGCATACCATCGTATACGGTCGTATCATCTTGACGCGCATACCGTTTTTCTATGTTGCGTTGGTTCTTTGCGCATCGCTCTTCATACGCTGCTTTAGCCCTATTTATATCGTCCGCAATGAAATCAAATGCGATCGACTCCCGTCCCGCAAGTTCCTCCGTCTCTCCGGTCTCGCCGTATTCCAGCAAAGCCCGTACAAGACGACCTATCTCTTGATCTGAAAGTTTTTCTAATTTCTTGCGATAGCTGTAATAAAAGGGGATGTACTCAAGAGCCACTATGCACCACCGCCTTAAAACGGGAGCTCGCCGTCGTCCTCGCTGGCCTCTGCAAAGCCGCCTGCGGCGCTCTCTGTGGCGTATTGCGGCGCGGTGGTATCGTTGCCCTCCAAGCACCTGTTGTCCGCGAAATACACGCTGTCAGCCTGCACCTCGTAGCTCCTGCGCTTGTTTCCGTTCTTGTCCGTCCAGTCGCGCATCTGCAAGCGCCCCTCGACGCCGATCATGCGACCCTTATCAGCGTAGTTGCAGAGCGCTTCTGCCGTGCCGCGCCATGCGGCAACGTCAATCCAGTCTGTGCCGCCCTCCTTGCCGTTGCGATCAACGGCAAGAGGGAACGACACAACGGATACCCCGCTGTACGTCTTTTTCAGCTCCAAGTCACGCCCGATGCGTCCCATCAGGCATACGCAATTCATGCTCACTGTGCATCACCGTCGCTTTCGATAACCTCGCCGGTCGTCTCGTCCACGGTGAAGTTCTCCGTCTCGATAACCGTATCATCGCTCACGGAATACATGTCCTCACTGATTTTCGTTTTGATGGTCTCGTCCTGCGCCGCCGCGCGAACAAAGTCACTCTTGAGCGGCGCATACTTGAGCACGCGCTTGAGCACAGTCTTCTTTGCCATTTCCTCGAAGTTCGTCTGCCACGGGCCGTTGCTGTAGGCCTTGGAAAAGCGCTTCGCGTGATTGCGAACGTCCTCGACGCTCATCACATCGTAGCCGAATCCTCCGTCTTTCGTGCGGAACATTGCGTAGATGAATTTTGGCTCGCCGCGCTCGCCACAAGCGGGCTTGTGGTTGAGCTTCGGCTCAAGGCCGAAGGAATATTCAAACTCGTCGTTCTCGTAAACGACCTGCGCCTGAATGATGCTGACCTCACCGCTGCGGTACGCAAGGTCAATAAGCCCCTTGTACCCCAGTTGGAATTGGCATTCCAGCTGGCCGTGGTTGCGGTACGGGATCAGGTACGCCTGCCCAAGCGGCGTGTTCGGCTCCATGCCGAGCTGTGCCGCTGTCATCATCGCGCCGAGAAAACTCTGCGGTGTGGTCTGCGCGAGCTGTTTGTTTGCACTCAACGCGGAAAGCGTGATGCGCGTGAAGCGCTCCGGCGTGATGACGCTCGGCAGCGCCTTTGCGATCTCGCCCTCCATCTGCTTGATGTACTGCTGCATCGTGGGATTGCCTTTCTTTGCGGCCTGCGCACCCTGCGCGTTCTGAATCAATCCTTCCTTCATCTTTCTTTATCCTCCTTCACCGCAAATTTGCGGAAATTTGTCGTTTTGTAGTAACTGCTCAGGTCCATGTTTGGGTGATCCTTGGCAAACGCCCTCGCGTCGAACGTCTGGCGGCTCTGCCCCTTCCAGTCGACCGTGAAGCGCCCACAGTATCCGCGCTCATTGTCACCAAGGTCGTTCATGAGCTGCTGCTTGATGGTGTCCGCGCCCTTCTCGATGGTTTTCTTGCGGCTCATCAGGTATTGGTACTGCTCGATCAGGCTCTCGCGCCCGAACAGCTCAACTTCGCCGCCGCCACCCTCGTAGATGCTCGTGATTGTCTCCGTCGTGCTCTCCATGCCGTCCATCGGCGGCGGGCTGTCGGCCTCGATGTAGTCGCGCCAGAAGTCCTCCGCGCAGCGTTTGACGGCCTCGATCTCTTCCGGGCTGACATACACGCTGCTCTCACACCATTCCGGCGTGTCATCGTCGGGAATTGTCGTGATCTGGTAGCAGTAGAAACCTTTGCCCAGCACCAGTGCCGCGAGATACCACCGCGCCCAGCCGGTCACAGCAAGATACGTCACGCACTGCGCATAGTAGCTCTCGGGAAAATCCCCGCCCTCGTAGCGCTTGAGATTCAGCGCGCTTGCCGTCTTGCACTCAAGACCGGAGCTTTCGCCGAGGATCTGACGGTCGATGTTCGCATGCAGGTGGGGGCAATCCTCGCGGCGCAGCAGGTAGTTCATGCGGCGTACCCCCTTGCGGCTCACCTCTTCGAATCGACTTGCCACATACGGCTCAAGGTCTCGCCCGACGCGCATTGCCTCGTTTTCCGGCTCTTCGCCAATCCTGCCGGTCTTCTCCGCCCACACCGTATAAGGCGAACGGTATTTGTTCAGCCCCAGCACGGCGCCCATGTCGCTGCCGCCGAGGCTCTTTCGCCGCTCTTCAAGCCATTCTTCGCGGCTCATGCCGCGCGTCGATATTTTCTGCATCTTCATCTTCGTCTCCCCTGTAGTTTTCGAAATAGGCTTCCTCTGCGCCGCAGTCCGGGCAGAAAAGCTCTTTCTCGGTCTGGTATCCCCGCTCCCCGTCCAGATTCACGCGATGCAGGACGATGTCCGGCTCGTCAAAAATGAGGTGGCAGCAGGTGCAGCGATAGATCATTGTTCTCCCTCCAAATACACCATTGCGCTCTGCACGCCGAACACGCGCGCCGCCTGATGGTCGTTGAAAAACACGTCAATGTGGCTGCCGTTCACGCCACCGCCGCAGTCCTCCGCGATGTAACTGTGCTGCGTGCCGTCCGGCCAGATCAGCAGGACGCGCGTACCGTAAGGGATCACCTTCGGGTCGACCGCGATCGTGCGCCCCTCGGTCGCCAGCGTACCGGTGGCGGTGTAGCCGCTTGCCCACTTGCCGCAGCAGCAGCGCCCGGGGCAATAGGCCGTGAGCGTAAACTCGCCGAGAAAAACGTCGTTGCACACCGCGCTTTCCGTTGCGGGAATGTCCCACGCGGGGTCATGCGCTTCAATGATTCCCGAGGATTCCCCGGGAATTGCTTCGACTGCCTGCGCGCTGGTGGCGAGGATTGAGATCGCGATCAAAATGATCGTCGCGCCCAAACACGCCGCCGCGAACAGTGCCGATTCGTCGGCCTTGCGTTGCTCTCTCGTGCGCTTGTCGTGCCGCCTCACCATCTGCACCCCCTGTCGATATACGGCAGCAGCTCATACAGCACCTTGCACACCGCGCACGCGCCGATGACGGCGAGCCCCGTCGTAAAGTCGCAGCCGTTAAGCGCGATCACCGCAGCGGCGATGCCGCCAAAAAACAGCGTGTCGATCATGCCTCCACCTCGCGTTCCGCGATCCACTCGTCCACGAGGCGAGTATAGATTTGGAAGATTCTGCGCTTGCCGCCGCAGATGCACACGCCGAAGGGGTAAACCCTCTGCTCAAGGCCATCCGCCAGCGATTCGTTCGAAATGCTCAGTCCGTGCGCGCGTAAGTATGCCGCGCACTCGTTCAGACCCATTGTTTTAATCATTGCCTTTTCCTTTCTCGCGTGCTATAATAAGCACGGACACAATATCTTGTGGTGAGATTTGTCCCACCCGCCCCGCTCGATGCTGCAACATTGGGCGGGGCATTTTTTATTTGATGCCGACAACGTGGTATCTGCCGTATCCGCTGGAACGCCCAGAACCGATGCCAAGTCCAAAGCCGGCCATATTGATGATGTTCACGATCTGGTCGAGAGAGTAAACATTCTCGGTGTATGTAATTGGGATTTCCGCACTCCATCCGGAAAAGCGGTTGATGTAAACAAGGACGGGTGCGCCGCGCTTCGGGGACATAAGCTTCTGGTCAACGTTGTGTTCCGCAAACTTGATTGGAATAAGTGCGTTTGTCACATTCATGGCGTTGTCAAACTTCGTCGAATAAGTGTCAATCTCGTTTCGAACAACTGCCTGACAAAATGACTTTTTCAGCCCGAAGCCCGTAATGCACGGAGCGTTGTTCGTCAGCATATCATGCAAAACCTCTGCGTTCATGTCGCGGTAAGTGTCCTCGACCGGATAGCCGTTCAGCCAGTGCATGGCGGTAATAATGTCCTCCCAGTTGTTGGGGATTTCTTTCGTGGTCTTTTTGTTCTCGCGGGCGCGGATCAATTCTCGAATGGTGCGGGCGTTCATCTTGTTTAAAACAAGGTCGCCGTCGCCCTCGATGCAAATGGTCGCCGATTCGATTTTCACCGGCTGAATTTCAATGATGCGTTCCTTTTTCATGGTATATTCCTCCTTCGTTTTGTTCGTGCGCTTGCTGTGGCTTATGGTGGAGGTAGCAGTATTCACAAAGTCATGTTGTGTTTTGTTTTTTTCTAAAGTGAGTTGTTTTATAATTTGCAGTTTTTTTATATAGTAGGCCATAAGCCGCAGCAAGCGCACGATGTTGTTTTGTTCTGTCGGGTAATTTGTTGTTATTCGCGGTCATGTACTATCGTCTGCGGTAAGCAGAAACAGAAGCGTGTAGTGTTGTGTTATGTATCTCAATATAGGAATCTGTTCTGTCTTGTTCTGTAATAATCAATGGTGCAATGTTCTTTAGTGTTTTGTTAGGAGCTACGCGCCCCTGTTTCCGCTTACCGCCGTTTTGCTATCCGGTTACCTTGTCGATGGCGTCAAATACGCCGTCAAGCTCCACCAGTGTTCTGTACTTCACCCGGAAACTGTTCAGTTCCGCAAGAGCGCGGTCGAGCAGTTTCCGATATTCATCCTTGTCCTGCATAATCAGGACGGTCGGCTTATAGCCGCTGTCCGCGTCCGTCTTGAAGAACACTCGCACCTCGGGGCGGGGTGTATCGCTCTTCTCCTTGATAACCAGGTTACAAACAATGTGCCGCGCCTGCTGCAAACGCCACTTCTCGGCGGCTTCTGCATCGTCCCAATCAAAGCACTTATGCAGTTCCGTCTGCTCGTTCCTCGCCTTGTCGAGGATTTGGGCGGTCGTTGCAGAGTTTCCGATTTCCAAGATTTCGTCAGCGACCTTTTGCGCGTCAGCGGAAATGCGGCAGCCGCTTTTCCATGCTGCAAAAATCATCTTTAACCTCCTGTTGTGTGTTAGTTTTCTTCGCTGGGTCTCATCGCCTTATCTGCTCTTGCAGCCTGTGCGGCTCCCGATGCCGCTCTGATTTCCGTTTCGGTCACGCCGTACAATCTGGTTAGCGGCTTAATGTACTTGCTTGCGATACCATTCACACCGCGTTCCCAGTTCGACACTGCGGAAACTCTTACGCGGAGTTTCTTTGCTACGTCTTCCTGACGCAAACCGGCATTTTCTCGGATTGCCTTTAATTCCAAGCGTTCTCCCCTCCTTATAAAGTTCAGAACTTTATATTGACAAACGCAACCAACACCGCTATTATGTAAGTGTCAGCCAACAAAATATCGGTTATAAGTCCGCAAAAACGGGAAATCCGTTGGGGGCTTGGTTTTTTGTTGCCTTAATTAAGTTCTGTAAGGCTATTATAGCCTACATAACGGTGGATGTCAACGCCTTTGACAACGAAATGTAGGATTTAGCAGAATTGACAAACACATGTCGCTGGATTTGGCAGTTATTATTAAATAATGGCTTACAATATTTTTGATGACGAATCTAAAACGCTCGAAGAAAAAAACGACGGTTATTCTCAAATAAGAGAACAAGAGGTCGTTAGATTGAGAAGCTTTTATGATTTTTCAACCGTTGATGGGATAAGAAATATTCCTGTCCCATGTACAGAGGTAAACGGAGATTCCCCTACAGGCCGTGTAGAATATTACTTGCGCGGTCAGTGCTTCGCAAAATACTACAAAGAGAAAAATATTGCACTTGCCGTAGAATGTGTAAGAAAAGCACATAGCTTAATGTTTATATCAGATATGATTTGGAAGTACGATGCTTACATATCTGACATAACGCATTTGCACAATTTAGGTGCACATAAGCAAGCATGGGAAGAAGAAGCGCGAGTTGATTCCTATTTTCAAAAAGTTGGAATATACCCGCATCTCTCTATAAGAGATTTCCCAAACGTATTTGCATATTTTAAATGGAAGCGCTTAATTAAAGAAATGGAAGAAGAACGAATTAGAAAGCGTTCTATCCGACATGAATATTATCGATTGCAAGAATATCTTCCTGCGTTGTGCCCAAAATCATTATCTGGATACTCCAGAATGAAAAACTCTAATTCTAAAGCCTATCAAAAAATATTAGCCCAAGCGGCATTATACGGAGTAGATATAATCTAAAGGAATTTAATATGCCGAAAACATTAAATAGCGTTACTCTTGGTAATAATTGCATTAAATTTATCGAGGCTTATTGCAAAAGAAAAGATATTAGCGAAGCTGCGTTTTCTCGAAAATTTGGGAAAAACAATAGATGGGTGTCTGATCTGCGCAGAGGGAAAAGCACAAATTTGCCGTCAAAAGAACTTGCTGTGCAAATGTGCTTAACCCTCAATGTTTCCCCCGATGACATCCTCTTGCACGATGGGAAGACCCCGGAAGAAACCAAAAAGTGCTTAGAGGATATCGAGACGGTGCGGAAACTGGTCGATGCCGAGAGCGCAAAAAAAGCCCCCGATCCGAAGACCGAGGGTGAGGATGCGCAGCTTGCGCAACTTATTGCCGGGTTTAGCCGGTTGTCTCCGCAGCAGAAGAGCGCAGTGCTTGCTGTGATAGAAGGTTATCAACCATCGCAAGAATAGCATTTTTCTGCTCTGGCGTCAGGTTGACAAAAAGTTCTGCTGCTTTTCTCGTTTGCTCGTCCATAATTATGTCCCTCCAAATATTTTTGCAACGGGGCTATATGTCGATTGTTGCACATAGCGGTGCAAGCATCAATATCTCGAAGTAAAGGCACTGCCGCCCTCTGCAACAAACGGCAGTGCCTTTTTGCAGCCAGCGGGAAGCGGTCGCCGCTGCTTGTTTTGACCATACTCCGCTTTACCTTGGTAATTCAACACCGAAACATTGCAATAAGACAGCGATCGACGCGGTTCGACAAACCATTATCTTGCGACTTCGCGGCGCAAAAATCGGAAAAATTAAGGTGGCATAAATGAACATTCAAGAAGTGTGTAAATCCCGTAAAGAAGAACTGAAACTAACCTATCAGGACATTTCCGATTCTTCCGGCGTGCCGCTGTCCACTGTGCAGAACTTCTTTTCCAAAATGTCAAAAGCCCCGTCCATTTACACCGTCGCGCCGATCTGCAAGGTGCTCGGCATATCCCTTGATGAGGTGTTCGGAATTTCCGAACACTTGACGCCGACCGAGGAAACTTTGCAAGCGCGCAACGACGAACTGGAACGCCACGTGGACGCAAAAGCTGATACCATCGAGATCATGCGGCGCGGCGTGCGTATCCGAAACGGCGTGGTTGCTATAATGTTCCTCATCATCGTTTTTCTCACTGTGTGGTGCGTGTACATTGATTTTCATTATATAGATTACGGATTTTGGAGGGGCTGACATGGCAAATTGCATCAAATGTAAAGCAGCGCTGCCGGATGGCGCGCTGTTTTGTCCTATGTGCGGCAAAAAGCAAGTCGTTGAAAAGCGCAAAGCGCTCAAGCGCGCCAACGGAACCGGCACGGTGTATAAGCTCTCAGGCCGCCGTGCGCGCCCGTGGGTCGCCGCGAAAAACAGGGTGGTCATTGGATACTACGAGCGCAAAACAGACGCACTGGACGCATTGGAACGGCTGAACGGAAAGCCCCTGACGGAGCGATACAACATGACCTTTGCCGAGGTGTTTGAGGCGTGGAAAGCCGAGCACTACAAAGAGATCGGCAAGCAGGGCATCCAATCGTATGACGGCGCGTACAAGGTATTTGCCCCGCTGCACGACCGTAAATTCCGTGATCTGCGCGCCGCTGACTTCCAAGCCACGATTGACCCGTACATGAGCAAAAGCCATTCCACCGTCAGCAAATATAAGCAGCTTATTACCCAAATGTCGAACTGGGCCGTGCGGGAGGAAATCTGCACGGCAAATTTTGCAAGATTTGTCCGCCTGCCGGAAAATATAAAAAAAGAAAAGGATATCTTCACCAAGGAAGATATCCAGAAACTCGAAAAGGACGGCAGCGACGCGGCGAAGATCGTCCTGATGCTGTTGTCAACCGGTATGCGCATCGGCGAGTTATTTAACCTCCCTATCGCTGATTATCACAAGACTTATGTGGTCGGCGGAGAAAAGACAGACGCAGGCCGCAACCGTATCATTCCCATCCGCCCGGAAGGTCGGCAATATTTTGAGTATTTCGCCGCGCGCGCAACAGGCGAGCTGCTGATCTCTGGTTACAGCGGCCAGAAGGTCATTGAGAATTTCCGCAAGCGCGATTTTTACCCGCTGCTTGACCGTCTCGATATAGCCAAAAAGACGCCGCACGCCACGCGCCATACTTACACGTCCCGCGCCGTCAAGGAAGGGCTGGCCCCAGAAATGCTGCAAAAAATACTCGGTCACGCCGATTATTCCACCACGGCAAACATCTATACACATATTGACGCCGAAACATTGGTGTCCGCCGTTACTGACGCGTTACTAACAAGCCAAGAAAAGGGTAAAAAGAAAAAGCCCTGAAACCGTTGCGTTTCAAGGCTTTTTATGGTGCGCGGTACAGGACTCGAACCTGTGACCCCATGCACGTCAAATAGCTACAAATGCGCATTTTGCGGAATTATGTTGCAATAGCGCAGAACGATGCGGAATAAATGCAATAATGTTTGATTAAACGACTCGCTGTTCCGCTTCATTCTTTTACGGTTGCTAACAAATTACTATCATGTCATCAGTTTCCGCATGACGCTATTATAGACGCGCTCGTTCACGATTTTCAAACTGTCCATCAGCTCGTCCATGATCTCCCATGCCTTGTCCGGTGAAACATCTGACACCGCGCGCAGAAAATCGCTGTCGCCGTATGTTTCGACGCTAACCGGCGCGGGCGCCGCGGAGTATGCCATTGGCAAAGCCCTCTCCCTGCTGCCGCTTTGCTGGTCACGGATGGCATACAGCACGGCAAGCCGCTCATAGTTTGTCCAGCTCGATTCTTCCGTTTCAAGGCGAGCTATCCAGCGATTGACCTCATTCTCGTTGACCATAAGGGGTGCACCCCCTTTAGCCCTCGATCGTGTCCATGCAGCGCTGGATGGCTCTGCGGATGCTTTCGTCGTCGGCGTTGTCCAGCATTTCCTGCAACTGGCGTTTTATGCTGTCCATGCCGCCATCACGGGAATAGTGGCCGCGCACGTAGTGCGTGCCACGTCTTGCATTGGACATATCACGGTCATAAGCGCCGCGCATACCAGACTGCCAGTCTCCGTCGCGGGAATAGCGGCGAGAATAGTCTTCATCGCGGGAATAGCCGCCGTCTTCCATCATCTCGATTTTATCGATGTTTTTGATGGTGGCCGTCAGTTTGTGCGCAATTTCGAGATCGCCCGCGCCAAGCTCGCCCTTGCGTGCCAGCTCGTCGAGTTCGTCGCACAGCATATTGCGCAGCTCGTACATTGCTTTCTTACTCATGTCCATTCTCCTTTCACGCGATTCTCTCAACCGTCAGGTTCGAGTTGGCGAAGTTGACGGCCTGAGTGCTGGTGTTTTCCATTGCGACCGTCAGGCAGCAGCCTTTCGGGACGCAGACCTGTGCGGAAACATAAATGTTAAAGTAGTTTCCTACCGCCGCGGGCGTGACGGTCGCCGTTGCGCTGGTCAACGGCTCTCCGTTGATGGCAAGCGCCGCCGTGATGGCCTCGACCGTGCCTCCGGTGGGAATGGCGATGTTGCCGCCATAGGAGACCCGAAACAGAGCGCGGTTTTGATTGGTGAGGCCGCGCAGCGTGACAATGCCTGCGCCCTGACGATGCACGATACAGGGCTTGCTATTGACCGCCGTTTCGGTCAGGGGAACGTTCTGGCCTGCGGCTACGCTCACAATATTCGCGTTTGTGTACTCTGCCAAAATAATCAGTCCTTTCTAAAGTGGTCGAAATCGACCCGTTTAAAATACAGCGGCGAGGCAATAGCCCCGCCGCGTTGTTGTCAGTATCGGCACGGGGCCGAACATTTTGTTGACGTCAACAAAATCGTCAACAAAAAGCTATGCTATGCAGTTGTCAGGCGCAACAAGCCGCATACTGGTTGCAGCAATAGGGGTTCTGCACCGTGTAGGCCGGAATGGGAGAAGGACGCAGCTGTGAGACCAGATAGCTGTTCTGCGCCGCCTGAGACGCAGCCAGCTTCAAGCCCTGGTTCTCAGCCTGAAGGTCAGACAGCTTGCTCTGCGTCAGGAAGTCGAGGATTGCGCGGCTGTTAGCATTGGCGTTGTCGATGATGTCGCGTGTGGCGTTCTGCATGGTGTTGCGGGTGTCGCACGCCTGCGTCGCCATGTCATAGCGCACCTGCGCGATAGCCGCGCGATTTTCGCAGCAGCACTCTTGAGCCTGCATCTGCATGGCGTTGAGCTGCTGCATGAGAGCTGCCTGCTGGTTGGCACGAGACAGCTCGGCGGTCTGGAAGCCGCTGTTGAGGGCCTGCGTGGTCGTAGCAAAGCCGCCGGTAATGGCATTGTTCAACGCAAAGGTGGAATCGCAAATGCCATTCGAAATGCTGTCGAGCTTGCGCTCAACGCTTGCGAAGTCAGAGGTCAGAACGTAACCGTCCATCACACCGCCACCGTTGCCGTTACCGTTGCCAAATCCGTTGCGGCCCCAGCCGAAGAGGAAAAGAACGATAATCCAGATCCAGTTGTCGCCCCACATACCCATACCGCCGCCGTAGTTATTCGCGGGCGCGACCGGCATAGTCATCATGGGAGCACCGTCGGAAAGAGACATATTATCTCTCCTTTCAAAATTTTATTTATCAAATCGTGGCCACGATAAGATCAATGGAATAAATGCTCGAACTGTTTTGCCATAGATTGGAGTTGGTTTAGCTCCTGCTGGCTCATAGCGCCGGATTGCAGCAGCTTTTCAACTTCTGCCTTTGGGTCTCCATGAAAGCCGCTCTGAAATTGCTGAAATTTCTGCTTGAGCTGCATTAACTCACCCATCGGCCCCGGCATCTGCCCGCCGCCAAGCGCGGCCATAAACGGATTATTCATCGTCTTCGTTTTCCTCGGCCTTGCGTTTTTTCTTGCCCTTTAATTCGCCCACAAGCGCCGCCAGAGCGTCAAACTCCTTGCGGGTGACAAATTCCACGCCCTTTTCCTGCGGCGCTGTACGGGGCGTTTCTGCGCGCTCTACAAGGTCGTAAATCTTAAGCGTCGGCTTGCCGCTTGCATCCGCCTGCTTGAGGTACACCGTCGGCGCACTGGAATCCCACAGCGCAACGGCAGAGTTGGGCGCGATAAGATACCCTCTCGCCTCCTGCTCGCCGCTTACCCACTGTACGCCGCCCTGCGCGATGGGGTTCTGCTGCACTGGCTGCGCCATAGGTTGCTGCATGGGCGGCATCTGCGGCTGCTGCTGCCGCATCTGCATAAGGTTGTCCGGCATTGGCTGCGGATAATAGGGGTTGAAATAGGGATATGCCATGTTCATTCCTCCGTTTCTTTTACCCAGTAATAAAGCGGGATTTCGTTCTCGCTGTTCCAGCTGTCAAAAATTGTTCCGTTCTGCACGCACACCACATGTCCAGATAGCGCGAGGATATACGTCCCACGCGGGTGCTCATCGGCAAACCTACCGACCGTGTAGCAATCGGGGCAAGTGTCTGGCATGATATATCGCCGATACCCAAGAGACCGCAGATACGCGCCCCAACAGGCATTTGCATTAGGGAGATCGCCGTCTAAGTACCCTTGTATGCACAGCGCGAGATAAACTTCGCCCCAGTCCTTACCGGTCGCCTTGCAGATCGCGCGCACGGTGCAGTCTGATACGTTGCGCCCGTTTGGGTTCGGGTTAAAATAGCTATACATGAAACATCTCCGCAAAGTAGACGTATGTTCTCAGCTCGTCAGGGTCAGGAAAAAGCGCGAGAATGTCCATCGCCATTTGCTCGGTAAACCCACAAGCTAAAAGTCGTTCATACATCTCGCGCACCTTCTTCCTTATTCTGTTTTTATGATGCCATAAAAGGCTGACCTTAAATGGTCATCGTTTGGTCATTATTTGGTCAAAAAATATTTTGCAAATGCTCTTGACAACACGCTAATATTAGCGTATAATAAGCACGTAAACAAGAGAGGGGCAACACCCCAGGAGGATAAAAAGATGGAGAACAGTAGAAATTGGTACGCGATTCAGAGGGACGCCGAGGACAACGATTGGGGTACCGGTAGTTTTGATTGGGACAAGGCCGTTGAGATGGCCAAGGCCAAGGGCTATGAGCAGATCGCCGAGATTGACGGTCACTATAACGAGGACGGCGATCCCACCGTCGATCCGATCTGTGTTGCCGTGTATATTGCGGGCGAAGATTTCTAAGGCTGAAAAGGAGGAGCAAAACATGACCGTTCAGGATCTCATTCAAAAGTACAACATCACCCTGCAGACCAAGTTGACCGACAAGGGCTGGGAGCTTACTGGCATGCTGGCGATCCGCGAGGCAGCCGCTTGCAAGCGCGATGGGAAATTAGACGAGATCAAAGCTAAAAAGTCCGATATCCTCGCCGTCCTGATGGAGGCGCACGAGGCTGAGAAGAGCGCACGCGCCGAGCGCGAGGCGAATATCAACGCCATCCCCGGCCTGCACGAGATCATGGCCGCGCAGGAAGACATGGCGCGCTGGCGCGAGGAATTTACCGCCAGCTTTGAGAGCGAGGCTGGTGGCGGCGTTGGTATCCGCACCAAGCCCAAGTATGATATGGCCGGTCTCTATGCCAAATATCCCCGCGCGAAGGCATACCTTGAGGCGAGCAACTACGCCAACGCGGAGCACTACGTCAAGGCTGGAGCCGGGAAGAAGGCTTTGGAAGCCATCATCAACGGTGAGGACTGCGAGCAGGCCATCAACGTCATGAAGGCCGAATGGGCCGAATACACGACGGAGCATATGTGGGATTAAATTATGAGAAGAAAATACAACGACTGCCAGCGCGAGGACGGCGATTGTACCGTCTGCTCTCTGGTCAACTGTGGCCGCGACTGCCACAACCGCGCGATATCAAAATTGGAATGGTCGCGCCGCATGGCTGAGATGACGCAAGCCAGTCTCGCCGAAAAATCCGGTGTGAACGTCCGCCAGATCCAGCGCGTAGAGCTAGGAGAGGCTGAAGCCGGGAACCTGACGGCCAAAAACCTGATTGCCATTGCCGATGTGCTCGGCGTGGATGTAAAATCTTTGCTATAACAAGGGAGTGGATCAAATGAGCAGCTTTTTTATTGCAAGCAAAGCCCAAGCGGAAGCGATCCTCGAAGAATTTGCAAGATGCCGAGATTGCGGGAATTGCGGGCTGAATACAGCAGAAGGATGGAAATGCAGTTACCTCGCGGAATGTGCCAGGAAATACTTGGAAAAGCACCGCGATGAGAAAGAATAAAAAGAGAGCACCGACTAACCGTCGGTGCTCTTTTCTTGCCCGTCTGCGATTTTTTTATATGCCCGTCTGCGGCAGCGGTTGACCGCCTCCGGCGACAGGTGCAGCGCGTCACACACTTGCGCGTAAGACTTGCGCCGCACGTCGCACTCAATAATGCACGCCGCCTCATCCGCTGGCAGCTCAAAAGACAGGATATACGCCACGGCCCGCTTCGGGGCCATAGAGGATAGTTGCGCGCGGATACGCTTGTGCTGACTGTTCATGCCCGTGTAGGGCTTGCAGAGGCGCTTGCGCGTGGGCTTTCGCCGCCCGCTCCTTCCTGTGCCCGATTAGGACACCGTTATTTTGCTCTCTGGATCATCGTCACGGCTTCCTGCCGCGTGATAAGCCCCTGCGGGGCGCTGCCGTCTGTGATGCCCGCAGCCTTTGCCGCCGCCCAGTCTTTCGCCGCCCACGAAGAGACGGGTTTGGTGCGCAGCTGCGCGAAGTAAGCGTCCATCATCTTGTTAAACGTTGCCTGATCCATGTACTCCTCCATTTCCGGCGGATACTTGCCCGCCAAGATCATGCTCCCTGTGTACTTGAGGTGGTCGTCCCACTGGAAATGTGGGCGGTCGGGGAACTTTTTCCAGTCGCCGCCCCACGAAAAGCCGACCTGCTTGCCGATCTGCCCGCAGCGGGCGAAGAACGACGGATCGTCATACCCATGCCCCGCGACATTTTTGCAGATGTCAAACGCGAGCCCTGCCTTAACACTGTGAAACGTCGGGCGCGTCGCGGTCTTTGCCGCGTAGCCGTTCGCGGCGAGATAGCGCTGGTACTCGTCATCCCTGACCGTTTCCGTCACCAAAACCGGAAGCCCCGCCTCCTTGCAAAGGTCGAGGAAGAGGGCGCAGTTTCGGCGCACGTCCGCGCGGAGGTCGGCGATATCCCTACTGTGATACATTTTCGTCACCCTTGCTGTCGATCACGTCCTGCGTCTTCTGGCTCTGCGTGCCAAAGTAAAACGCGATAATGACCGCGTAGATGGTCATAAAGTCCTGCGAGATGTTGCCCGTCACCGCCATATAGGCGAAAACAGCGGTCAGCACCAGCGTCACAAGGCTCTTGACGCTCATCAGGTTTGCCAGTCTTTTGTAAATCAGTTCCATGTCATTCGTCCTTTCCCTTGATTTTGATTCCTGCCAGCAGTGCCAGTTCTGCCGTCCACGCCGCAAACCATGCGACGGTCAGGCTGTCCGGCACCACTTTGTCGTGCGCAGTCAATACGAGCACCGCAATGCAGTACCAGCAGAGGTTCAGCACTGCCGCGATGACGTATTTGTCCCGTTTTCTCAGCTTTTTCACGTCCTGACCTCCCACTCGTCAATCTCAGACTTAATTTTGTCGATGAAGCTATTGCCGCCCAGCGCCTTGTACCCCCTGTAAAGGTACAAAAAGTCCTCAAGCTCGTACTGCCGGATGAACTTGTCCTCTCTGTGCCGGTAGTATGTGTGCAGCATATCGTGCCGCAGCTCGCATTTGAGCGCGTCGGTCAGCTTGTCCAGCCCGAGCAGCTTGTGCCGAATCGGCTTGATGAGCAGCGCCAGCGCGCCGAGGATGACCGTCACCTCCGAGCACACCGACGCGAACCTTGCCAAATCTCCCATATCCCGCTCCCTTTCTCCTTTACTTTTCGATCTCCACCCCATACCGCTCGAACATCGCGCGGATGGCGGGATTGCGCAGCAGCTTTTTGCGCTGGCCTTGGTTGAGGTCGTTGTAGACCGCTTGCAGTGCCGTCCTGATCTCCAAGTTATACGCGATGACGCGCTTTCTCAGCTCGCTCATGCCGTCACCCCCGACAGTAGTGCCTCCAGCGCATCACGTAACTCGGCGTTGTCCTTTTCCAGCGCGGCAATGCGCTCTTCAGGAGAGGGTTCGGGTGCGGGCTGTTCTGCCGCCAGCTTTTCCAGCTCCGCGATTTCTTCGGCGGTCATGTCGCGGTAGATACCGTTTTCACAGATTCTCATGCTCGTCATCTCCTCCCGTACAGTGAGAACTTTCCACCTGCAATCTTGTATGTCGCATGAGAGGAAAGTTTTATGCTTGTAATGCTGTCTCCGTCAAACGGGATTGCGTTTAATATGCTGCTAATTCCTCCATTAGCATAGTTTGTTGGATAAGCGGTGTTAGCGGTTAAGATGTGCGCCCATCCGAACGGAAGTAGCAAAATCTTTCCCCAACCACTATATTGTCCGCCTTTTGGGGCATATGGAATACCGCTGTATTGCGGAAGGCTATTATTGATAGAAATTGTTATACCAGAGGCAGTCTCAGTGCTACCGACCAAACTCACTTTTTTGTAAGCGAGTTCTTTATAATTTGGGAGGTTTTTGTATTCCCACGCAAAAACATCGTTTGCGGCATCGACATCGAAATCGATTTCCGCAATCAGTTCCCACGTCTCTCCTCCCGCCATATCCACCGCCTCCCAAGCGGTCGGCTTGCCATCAGTGTCAACGGCTTTGACCTTGACAGTCTGGCCCACTGTGGCGGCGGTCAGGCCGAGGGAGATATCAGTCCCGCCAGACGGAATATCTCTCACCGCCTCCGCCATCCCATCCGGGAAGCTCAGCGGTGCGGTCGTCCCACCCTTCTCGCGGATGGCGTCCGCAACTGCCGTCAGGCTTGCGCCCTGCACTAAGTAATCAGCCATCAGAATGAACCTCCTTCTGCCGCGGGCACCTGCGATATCACCCACTCACTGTTTTGTGCTCTTAAAAACGCCCCGTCGTCAGACGGCTCCGGGATTGGCAACAGCTTCTGGTCGATTGTGCAGCAAGAGGATATTTTGGTATTGCTATCTTGCAGTTGCACAACAAAAAAAACATTGATGCCCACCGCCGAGAGAGTCACTTTGCCGCTAAACTGGTACGCTTCTGTGGATTCAATCGCGCTGCCAACCAGATATGCCTGCACCGGGAAGCGAATGTCATGTTCTGCAAATTCAAATTTGAGCAACGCACCACCGTTTTTCGCGGCAGCCACAAGCTGGGTCACAATGTCTGCGGTTACCTCAAATGGCACGTATTCGCCAAACCTCGCCACGTCTACCCCCACGCCTGCGGAATACAAGTCAATGAGGACAGGTGACTTTTCCGCCACCCATTTTTTGTTCCGGACGCGGAGAAAAGCGCCGTCTTCCGCACTATCCGGCTTTGGCAAATCAACCTCTTCACCCAAGTATCTGCGCAAAGTTTCACCGGAAACCTTCTTTGCCGTCCCATTTTGTTGCGCCACAAAGAGATCATCCGCCGTTACAGCTTCCACCTCAAGCAGATCGTCAATGGTTTTGTCCATGTTGCCCTCCTTTATCGTAAAATATTGATTATATGGTACACGTCCACCGCCCCGTAGACCACGGCAGCGGCGCAGAGCGCATACCGCGCCGAGCGCTCCCTCCGGGTAGAGAGCCACCGCAGCAGCGCCCACACGATGATGACCTTGTAGCCCACCATCACTGTAACCTCCCGCATCAGCGGGTTTAGTTCCACCGCCCCATGACGCAATGCCCAGAGCGTGCAGAATAGGTCAATCAGGTTGAGCGCGTATGCGATCACCGCCACGCGCGGCTCTTTCTCCTTTTTCACTCCTCCTCATCCCTCCTCCGTACAATTGGAGCAGTCCACGAATTGATCAAATTCAGTTTTTCTCCCGCGATCTGGTGTTTCTGGTAAGGCAGCCCAGGTGCAGCCTCCCCCAGAACGAGGCTGAGAGATACCGCGTCGACCGGCGTCTCCACTCCGTTGGCGTTTACCTCGTTCATGCCGCTTTCAACCGTTGCAAGAGTGGTGATCTGTGCTTTTGGCAAGTCGTCCTCTCCGACACTGTGCTTTGTTTTTGCTGCCGTCGCTCGATATGCCTTTGGATCATGTGGTGAACCGCTGACCATCAGCCTGTATTCGTCCACCATCGTGAGATCTTCAAGCCTGTCGAGCTCCTCGTTTTTGATTTTGTAATCATCGAGCGCGTCGACCGCCCGGAGCAGACTTGTCAAATTTGCGTTTTTGTCCGGTGTGCGCATCGGATAGACCTCAACAAGCTGCAGATCCATGGCAAGCGTTTGAACGTGGGTCGTCCCCGCATGGTAGCTGCGGTGTGTCTGATCCGTCATAGCATTATATCCGTCCACCTTAAAGGGTGGCCACGGCCACAGATTGATGTAGAGGTACGAATGCTCTATGGACCCTACCGGGACTTCAAACTCAAGGCTCTCTCCGGAGACGAGATAGTAAACGCCACCGTTGGAGTGTTTTGTCTTCAGGTTTCCTGTATTGCCAAACACGCCCGGGACGGCGACCGCCACCCACGCCTTGGATGTGCCATCGTCATCAAACGGGGGAGACACCGTCTCAACGAACGAAAACTTGTATCTCCCCGGGCAGAGAACATATGATTTAATGACATAAATCGGCGTCAAATTTGATGTGCCGCTCACTCCCCAATTCGCTTTTACCTGCTGCGTCAGCGTGAACGTCCAGTTGTCGAGGCGGGAATTCACAGACAGTTTGTTGTTCGTGAATTGCTCCCAGGTCATCTTGCCGGTCATATAGGCGCTGCGGATGAGATAGGAGAAGGGGAGCGTTTTTTTTGCGCATATCTCGTGCAAATAAGAGCGATTATAAAACAACGCCGTGACCCGCGCCGCATTTTTCTTGCTGAACACCCCGCCAAAGCGCGGCGCTGCGCGCTCGCAGAAGGCATAGAAGTCGCTGATCGTCTTGACATTGTTGTCCCGCAGCCACCCCCCCATGTCTTGCAATCCGTAGATACTCGGCGCGGTCGCCTCGCCACGGGCATTGCGCAGATACAGGTCGATGATGACCTCATCACAGTTGACTTCGACGTCAAATATCCCCGGTTTTTTCTTCGGCGGCGTATACGGCAGCAAATATCCGTCTCCGCACAGCCCCGCGGCCAGCCCTGCCTTAAAGCTGGCTGCGTCATAGCCGCGCAGCGTGCCGCTTCCGTCCGGGCGGCGCGAGTCAAACGTGCTGTTGAACCCGCGCTTGATTGCCTGCCCGGTCAGATATCCTGTTAAAAAGCTCTTTTTGTGTTTGATCGCCATTGCCGCCTCCTACCAGAGAATGGGGCAGTCCGTCCCATCCGGGTATGTAATCTTGATGGGAACGCCCGCGCTGTTCAGCGTGACGCCGTAATCCAGCATTTCCTTAACGCCTTCCAGCAGGACACCCCAACTGCCCTTGTCCCATCCGGAAAAGTTGAGTCCCACGGTTTTCCTCATCCCCATCAGGTCCAAATACCCGTCGTCCCGCGCGGCGAGGCCGAGCTGTTTGCCCGTGCTCGTCTCGTATGTCAGCTCCAGCGAGTTCTGCCGCTTGACGAGATAGCCGCGCTGCTTGCCGTTGTTGTCGCCCACACCAAAGACGTCCACAGGGTAGTAGTATTGGCCGTCTGACTCGAACGAGATCGCGCGCTTGACCTGCTCCTCGTACTGATAGACCATCACAGGCCAGCTCGTCTGCTTGGTGGTGGTGAAAATGCGCTCGCCGTTTGCATAGGGGTAGCCGTCCGAGCCGATCGACGCGCCGGATGGGTCTGCCTCCCAGTAGATCAGCTCCCCGTTTGGGTTTTTCGCCTGCTCCGTCGTACTTTTGGCGATGCCCGCGACAAACTCAAGGCTCTGCCCCTCCACGCGGATGAAATTGTCGTCCGAAGTGTCGCCCGCAAGGTACTTGACCACCCGGCGCGAGGTCGACAGCCGGTTGACGCTTAAGTCCGCGATCTCGCCGAGCGCGGAATACAGCGCGTCAGCAGACAATTGACCGGAGACGTCCACGTTGCCGTCGAGTTTGATGTAGCCGGTGTAGTTGTTTGGGCCGACCTTGAGCGTGATCGTCGCGGTTGTCTGGCCATCCGGGCTGGACGCTGACGTGACGGTTAAACTGATCCCATCGACGGTTTGAGTAATGTCCGATACCCGCCCGTCGATGCCCTCGACTTTGAGGTTGATCTCCTCGTTGGTCTTGGTGATAGTTGAGCGTGTTTCGGCAATCTTGCGGTTGAATTCCTGCGTGATGTACCCATCGGACGGATATTCGTCTTCCATCTCCGCTTCTCCGGGGGAAGAAATACCCGCGTATCCGCGGCCATCATCAGAGAGCTTAGACAGCGGCGAATAAATGCCTCCAACCGTCACGCCGTCGCCCAGCTCTGCCGCTGGATCGATGTTTGCCGCGCCTGCTTCGTATGCCTGATACTGGTAGCCTTTCATGGTTTGCAGTAAAGCATTTACCATTGGCTGCGTGGCGTGAGGGCAACTTGCAATAACTTCCATGCCGGTATCATCGCCCGCCGTCAGGCTATTTTCGTCGTCCACAAGCAGCGTCACACGGGAAATAGGCTTGTACTTGCCATTGTCGGAAAAACTTGTAAGGTCTTTGCCGACGTAATATTTATCAGACAAGGATTCTCACCCCTCCGAACGTAATAGCGTTGCCCGATTCTGTAATTAGATAGTTTGTCTCGGTAGGCATAGACAACAGCGGAATAAGCAAAAGTTTCCCTGCATCGGTAATAATCCAGTTCCCTCCGTGCGCCGCTGCGATAAAACATAGCTCATTGCGGATAGTGTAGTCGTTTGCGGGATAGTCGATGGTGTATGAGCTGTTGAGCACTGTGCGGCTGTCCAGCTCCACTCCCATCAACTGGCAAAAGATGTTTACAGCGTCAGGCATAGTCATCGGGAAGTTAAGCGACTGGTCTGGCTCCCACACAACGTCAGCCTTTCTCATAGCGTCGTATGCTTCGAGTTCCCAGTAATCCCCATCGCAGGAACGGCGGTTGGTAAAAAACACGCCTTTGGGGATCCAGTCTGTCGCCTGACTGCCATTAACAAGTCTGAGATAACGCTCGATCGTCGCGGCGCGCGGTACGTTATCCGCATACAGCGCCAGTTTTAATGTTGCGCAGCAGGCGTTTCCGATGCCGAATTCTTCAAACAGTTGCGATTCGACGGAGTGGGAAACCTCTGCGTCTTTTCCGTATTCCACGTTGTTGATGATGAATTTGTATTCGCGTTCCGTCCCGGGCTTGTGGAGTAAGTCGCGCCACAGCGCACTTGTTGTCTGCCCCATGTCACACCTCGATCAGGTTAAACGTCGCGCCGCCCCACACCTCATTATCGTCTGCCGCTTCCTCAAGCGTGCATTCCATCGACGAGCAGTAAAACGTGCTTGTTCTCACGCCATGCAAATCAAGGTATTGGACGGTGCAGGTGGTCTTATTGAGATCATCATCAAGCTTCGCCAGCACCTCGCGTTTGACGGAGCGCGTTGTATAGCTCAGTTTCCGCTTGGTGGTGATCTTGTCGCGCCGCATCTTGCCATCTTTGGTACGAGTGGTCTTGTCGCTGTCAAGGTCATTTCTACTCCACCCGTACCCCTTCGTTGCGATTGCGGACGAGTAGTCCGTGCCGTTGATGATAAGGACTTCCATGTCACCCCTCCTTAGTACAGCAGCACGGGCTTACCCGCCGCTCGCGTCATGTTGTTAATGTTCTTCACGGTGCTGCGTGCGATCTCCTTGCCGTCGAGCTGGATAACAACAGTGGTTGCACCGCCGCCCGATTCCGCCATAGCCTGCTTAAATGCTTCGACCATCGTTGCAAGTGGCGTTTCGATGTTCGTTCCGCTCTTCTGGTCGCCCAAAACAGCGAGAAATTCCTTGTTGGGGGGAATGACTGCGCCGCGAGCCAATGCAGGAGCGGAGACACGGCTAATCGAAGGAGCGCGAGAAGGACTTCCAAAGCCGCCACTTCTGGTTCCAAATCCTCCGCTTCGGCCAGAATTCGATTTTGCAATAGAATTCTGCGCTTCAACAAATTTTTTCCCGAACCAGCTAACGGCATTAGTCACCCACGTTTTTACAGCCTCCCATGCGGATTTTACGCCCGAAAGGAAACCGTTAATCATCTTCTTCCCTGTCTCTTTCCAATGGGAACCTCCAACATATTTAGCAACGCTGTTCTTCCACCACTGCTTAATGTTATTCCAGACGCCTTTGAGTTTCTCAAGGATTGCGTCCCAATTGAGCGCAGCCGCAGTAACGAGAGAAGCGCCGCCTGCAAGCATCATTCCGAATGCAATAGGCCAAGCCGCCGGGCAAAAAATTGCAAGCATGATACCAAGTGCAAGCAAACTCTTTGCGGCAAAAAGCAGGATTTCCGTTAACTTGCTTTTTGTCTTTTCCGTTGTACTGTTCCAATCCAGAGCAACAGCACTTGCAAGGGAAGCCGCCCCGATAATGATAAGTCCAATTCCGAGTGCGATATGAGCACCGGACAGACAGAGAATTGCGCCGATTGCAAGCGCCGCAAGCCCAATGTAAACAAGAAGCGTCTCAAGGGTTTCCTTCGTTTTGTCTGCGACTGCATTCCAGTTCAAGGCGACTGCCGTTCCCAGCATAGCCGCTCCTGCAATCATTAGCCCAATGCCGAGGGGAATATTTGCCCCAGAAAAGCAAAGAATCGCGCCAATCGCAAGGGCAGATACGCCAAGAATCATAAGTACGTTGGTGATCGCCGCCCTTAACTTGTTTGGCATGCAGTCCCAATTCTCTTTAATAAGCGCTACAAGTCCCACCGCACCAGCGGCCATAAGCGCAATGCCAAGCGGAATATTTGCACCAGAAAAGCAGAGAATCGCGCCAAGAGCCAAAAGCGCTCCGCAAAGATAAGCCGTGATTTCGTCAATCTTTGCTTTATACGCATCGCTCTTGAATTGCTCAAATACGGGGGATAAACGGTCTGCAAGGGCAGATGCCGCGCCACCGCCGCCGCTTGAACTCGACAGAGTGTTGATCTCATCAAAACTTGCAAGATTTGCTTGAGCGTCCTTTGCCGCCGAGCCGACTTTTTCAACAGCATTTGCCTCTTTATAAAGGCTCTTTGCTGCCGCCTCCGATTTTTTCGCAGTAGTCCCAAAAATCATAGAAACGATATTTGCAATTGCACTAACAACTGCATTGAGAATGTTCACAAGCGCAATAAACGCTGGAACAACTACGCCAAGAAGTGGCTGCGCCAAAGTGAGAAGCGACCCCTTTAAGTTTCCAATGGCCGCAACTGCTTCATCGTTTGTCTGGATAACCTTCCAAACATAATCGCGAACAACAGATAAAGCTTTTGCAATAATCGTGAAGACAAACGCCCTGAGCGCCAGCCGCTTAACCCTGTTGGAAAACCGCGCAAGAAATGCGTCTGCTTTCTTTGTAGCTTCCCCCATTGCCACCATGCGAGTTCCTGCGCCAGAAATTTTTTCAGAAAGCGCCCCTGCGTCTGTTTTCATCTTGTCAAGACTTCGAGTATCTGCGCGAATAGCCGCGTCCATTTTCTCGACTTTAGAAGTTACAGAATCATACTCTCGTTGCAAGGATTTAACAGTGCGCTCTTGCTCCTTCACGGAATCGGCGGTAAAAAACTCATTGCCGCTGCGCATAGATTCAAGAGTTGCTTTTGCTCGGTCAAGGCTTACCGCAAGCTCTTCCGATTGCTTGGCGAGCGGCATTTTTTGCTGCTGTTTTTGATAGATTTTATCGTTTAGAGTGTCGATCTTTTTGACAAGCTTGTTTAGCTCTTTTTGCGCATCTTTATCGTCCAGTTTTGCGCTAAAAACTACGGAACCGTCAGCCGCCATAAAATCACCACCTTGCTTTTAGTTTTTTGCTGTGATATGGTAAAAGAACCGTATTTAATGGGAGGGAAATAGAATGAAAGCATTGAAAAGAACCTTGTTATTCCTTGTTGTCTTCTTTGCATCGTTTCTTTTGATCCTAATTGTAGGAGTTGCTACAACGCCAGAAGGCCAAGAAACTATGCCAGTATGGGTTGGCGTTGCCCTTCTAACAATACCTATCCCATTAGGGATCCTGGCCGTTAATAAAGCCGTACCGCAGACTTATGACGAAAAGATTAAAATCCAAACAGTAAAGTGCAAGCTACAACTTGTCGGCGGGCTTGACCTTGCAGCAGGGTCTATCTGCTCCGCCGTTTGTTCCCCGGAATCCATTTCATTTTCAGCGAGCGGGCAAACCTTCACCCTTTCGCCAAGCAAGCTTATTGATGTTTCTGTTATGACGCCGCAGGAAATTCAAACTCAATACGTTTCGAGTATTGGAGGTGCAATTGCGGGAGGAATTTTACTCGGCCCAATCGGCGCAGCTCTTGGCGGGTCAACACAGAAAAAGCAGTCCAAGATTGTCCGACAGTACCTTATTTTCGCGTACCAAAGCGATTCCGATGTTAAATACATCGTATTTGACGTAACCGCTGCTCCGCAAAACGGTAAAAGGATCAGAAAGATTTACGCGTATCTAAAGAAAACCGAGAATAAGCAAATAACACTTTAATCCGAACCGGCTCGCTCGTGGGCCGGTTCTTTTTTGCCTAACCACGCACTTAGCGTGTCCGCCTCTTCTCTCGATATTCTTTTTGGAATATCGATAACGTCTTTATTACGTCGGTAAAACTCCCTGTCCGACTTATCTAACGCACGCCCTTTTGCTTTTAACTCGCGAATGCGAATGACCTGTGCAAATAAGCAATCCCCAATTTCCATATACGCAGACAAAAACGTAAACCAATGGACACCGCCGGCATTCTCATCTGGGTCATATTCACTTCCCCTGATTTCTTCCCCGAGAACACGGTTGATGGGGGAAATGATAAGCGGGAAATCCTTCTCCCAGTCTATCAATTCCGGGTCTTTTTTCTTATCGTTAGGTGTCTTCCCGCCGTTGATAAACCAGAACATCTTTCCGATTGCTTCGTCATAGTCTGGAATGTTATCAAAGTCGACAAAGAATAGTTTTAGGGCGGTATAAGCCCGTTCTTCATCGCTTAGTTCTTCATCGTCCAAAACTTCAAAAATTGTCAAAATAATCCGAAAGTCATATCGAATAGAAAAGTTCTGGCCGTTGATCTCTACGCTTTTAGGAAGTCCGTAGCCCATACCGCCCTCCGTTTAATGCTTCTGAACTTTATCGAGATACTTTTTGATTCTCGGATTCGTGAATTTCTGTTCGCGGGAGAACGTATTGTCGATTTCGTCCATTACAGCAAGCATGAAGTTACACCACACAGGAACTCCCTCTGCCAGCGCATAAACGTTCATTCCACCAAAAAGATCATCTGCAATATGCGTACCAAAAACGGAGTCGATGATTTCGCGCATCTCTTTGTCGCGCTCACGGGCAAATTCAAAGATGAGCTTTTTGTCTCCCATCTTTTCAATCTGCGTTTTGTACCCTTCCTGCTTTTTGTCGAGGTCTTCAAAGGCAAGGTAGAGCCTTTCGACAAAGTTGCTGTCGGTAGGGTTAAACGACACCTCGCACTTTCCATTTATGGTGTAAGTTACAAGGCCGTCGCCAAAATTAAGTTCCTGCATGATGTTCCTCCTTATTCGCCCTCGGTAAACGTAACCGAGTTGCCAGAAATAGCGGCAGTGCCGACCGTGCGCGTGCCGCCAAGCGTCACGTCGATAGGCATACCGATAAAGCCGCCACCCTCGCCGCCGAGGGAAGAGGGCTTAACCATGCAGGACGAATAGCGCTCCGCAAATACTGCGGTCTTTGCCGTGCCTGCATAGGCGTGGACAATCAGCACGTCCTGATTCGCCAGCGCCGCCGCGTTCTGCTCCTTGACCGCGAGATTCCAAATCTTGACGATGGCAGGATCCCCAGCGTCCAGATCGGACGGGTCAAAGGTCTGCGTGATGATGGGTTTCTTCATGGTCGTGCGCGTCGTGCCAAGAATATCCTTCGAGGAATCCTCCTGCCAGTCATATTCCATGCTGGAATCTGTGACGCGCGTACCGAAGGGCGACCACGTGGGGGTTCCAGTTTCGCCCGTGTTGAGACACGCAATCAGAAGTTCTCGGTCTACGGTCTGCCCCGCCGTGGTGTTAAAGGTCATATCAGCCATTTTTAATCACCTCGTAGTTCATTTTCATAAGGATTTGGTGATCCTCGTCGCCGTTTTCATACACGGCAAAAAAAGAGGATCGCGTTGTCGGCTCAATACGGATGACGCGGCGACCGTCGCCAATGTCAGGCGGTGTCTCGCTTGCCGCCCAATCGCCCAAGGCGTTAAGCAGCTCGTCAGCTTTGAGCCGTTTGTCATTGCTATTCCCCGGTTTCATGCGGTAGATGATCTTGAATTGGTATTCCGCCTGATATCCACCGAGAATATATTTTTGTACAATGTACGCCGCCTGAATCGTAGACAGCGCCATCGCCGCAGTATCGGCGGGGAGAAATTCGAACCGAATCAAATCAACCGGCTTGTCAGGGAACGTGTTTAACCACGCAAGCAACTTTCGGGAGACTTGGTCCTCTTCCGCTGCCGAGACCGTCTTTTTAACCTGTTCCGTACTTCTTCACCGCCTTTTCTGCTACACGCAACCACTTATCGAGGTTCTGCGCTTTTGATGCTTCACACCAATGGTCTTGTGCCTGTGGATGCGCCGTGTGGTTGAACACTAAATTGCGGTCAGTCACGACCTTTGTACCGCCTTTCGGCGCATATGTGCTGCCGGTATTTGGGTCAACCATGACTTTCCCGTAATACAGGAACCTCGCATAAGGGCCGGGGTAGATGATGTCGTTGCCAACTACCCTTGTGCGCTGCGTTAACGAGCCTGTGAGCATCGGCACAAAAGGCTGAGTGTCTTTCTCCAGCTGCTCGGCTAAAACGTGCTCAGCGCGCGTACAAGCCTTTGCAACGGCGGTCCTTACAGCATCCATCCCATCGGTATGCACGGAAAACTTGATGCCCATTATGCACCTCCGACTTCCCAGTGCTGCATATCGGGGCTACCGTAGTCCATCGCATCAACCTTGGTCACGTTGTAACAATCGTCGTGATAGCGAACGACGTTTAGATTCGCGCCATTAAACACAAACTCGCCCTTGATAAACAACGTTTCGCCGCCGTTCCCGTCATAAGAAAGCGTCCATAGCCCGCTGCGATCTGTAGCTTTAACAAACTCTTGCGGCTTTGCATAGGTCTTCGCCGCGCCCGTATTTCCGTCAACGGCTTCCGCCGCAAATGGAATGTACAGGTTTGCCGCATCAGCCCCCTCAAGTCCGCTTTCACGCACGTTCGCGCCCTTGCTTGCTTGCAGCATCACGCCGCGCAGGATAGTAATATAAACGTGCGTGACCTCGTCCAGCGTTGTCGGGTCGATCTCCTGCACGATGTTGTAAATCGTTACAGTGTGGGGAGCGTACATCTACAACCACCTCCGCGATACAGCAGCCCGGTATGTGCAAGATATTCCATGCACGTTTCCGCAAGCAGTTTCTTCGCACCGTCCGTCGCACTGAGCGCAGACAGGGCGGATTCCCCGCCCGTTGCAAGTGTTCTGGAATAGCTGCCTACCGTTTCGCTTTTGACTTCTGCGTCATTTGCCGCAGCGTTTGCAAGGTTCTTCATGGCAAGCGCCTGCGCCGCCTCGATGACTGCGTACTTATCCACCAGCGCGCAACAGCACATCTTTACCGCGTCCAGCCCCGCGTTGTCCTTTGCCCGGTTCTGCGTGTAATAGTCGAGGAAGGAGCTGGCACGGACAACAAGACGCGGGAAGTCATTTTCGCTCACGGCGCCCATGTAAGTGCCGGAGTAGTATGTATAGTCAGCGTATGTCATACGGGTCAGCTCCTTTCAGATTAAGAAACGGTAACAGTGGCAGTTCCGGTCTTCGTGCTGTCCTGCTTGGACTTGGCCGTAACGGTGATACTGGTCTTAGTCTCAGCGGAGTCGATAGTCAGCAAGCCGTCTTCGCTGATCTTGGACTTCGCGCCATTCTGGCTCCACTCGACCTCGCCGTTGATAATGCCCTCGCCAGTAACAGCCGCAGTAAACGCTTTGCTGTCGCCCTTTGCCATCGTCGCGGTAGCGGGCGAGACGGCAACAGCAGAGATGTCGCCGCCCTTGCCGTAAACAGAGAAGGGGAAGGGGTTGACCTTGTCCACGTTGTAGGCGTTGACGGGATTCGCAATCTCCCAGCCAAGCCGCATGACCGCACGCAGCGCAACCATGTCGTTCTGCATGAGGTTATACGTGATGGCTTTCGTGGTCGGATCCTGAATGACGCCCTCGGTGAAGATCTTGAACGTCATGTCCTGCCGGATTGCATAGACCAACTGCGACCAGTCGCCGACGATCATCTGCGCCTGAGACGGGTCAAATGCGCCGTTCATCGGGAAGTACATATCCATGCCGTCAAGGCCATAGCGGGTCGCGCCCTGCATATCGGACTTGAAAATGGGCTGGCCGGTGGTGTCTTTCAGGCCGCGCAGCTTACCGCGCATCTGGATAGCGGACATCACGCCGTTGGGGTTGAAGCCGTCCAGCTCGACCTTGGCGATCAGACCGCTCTCGCCCATGATGTCGCTGAAAATGTCGGAGCTGATGGGCACACCGTTGCCGGCAGCGACAGCGGCAGGAACAACGCCAGTGCGCCAAGTGCTCGGCTTGTTCGTGCCAAACAGGATGGCCGCGTCAATGACCTTGCCGAAAGCCTCGGTGAGACGGGGCTTGACCTCGCCCCAAATGTCATAGTCCGCATCATCAAGAGCAGCCTCGGGAATGGGGACGATAACCGCGATTTCCTCGGCGTACAGTTTCTTCTTGTCCCACGCCATCTTGGTGGTCTGCTTGAACGCCTCGCCTGCGCCGCCGTCAGTGGCTTCGCCATTGACGAAGTATGCAGAAGGAAGTGCGTCAAGCACGTTGATGGTCTGCGTCTTGCTGGACATATTCGCCAGACGACGGCCCATGCGCAGGACAGCGGATTCCGCGATAGCGCCCTGCATGATCTCGCGGGTTACGGGTTCCGGAATAAGGCCGGAAAGTGCGGAACGATCAATAGTTGCCATGTTTGATTCTCCTTTTTTATTTCAGTGCGCCGCGAATCAGATTGTTCATCGCGGCATTGGTATCTGTTTTCTTCTCGCCGCCGCCAACAGCGGCGGACCAGTCGATTTTTACGCCATCTTGGAACGCGGACGGATCGGCGCTGACTTGCGCCTTGTGCCATTCGTCAAAACCTTCAAGCGCCCCGTCCTTGATTTCAAGGCGCTTTGCTTTCAGGTCTGCCAAATATGCCTTTTCCGCAGCCTTAGAGCTGAATTTCACGCCCTTTTCAGCAAGCGTCTTACGGACCACATCTGCGTAGTCATAATCGGCGATCTTGGACCTGTAGCCCTCGATTTCCTTTTTGAGCGCTTCCGTTTCCGCGCTGCCGTTCGCTGCAAACTGCTTGTTTTTCTCCACTTCCGCGTCCAGCTTGCTCTGAACAGTCGAAAGTGCCTTTGTGATTCGCCTGTCAAACTCCGCCTTGTAGGTGGGGTCAGCCAGTATTTCATCAAAAGTCATAATTTCGTCTGCCATTTTTACTCTCCTTTTATTTCCACAGCGTCATTCCCCGCTGCGTATTACAAAAAAGAGCCAACCGACTACAAACATAGTCAGTTGGCTCTTCGTGCCACTTCCACGTGCTCGATTGCACTATGGGTGCTTATTTATTTGTGATTATTTTACCACATCACCGTGCTAAAGGGAAGAAGAATATCACTTTTTTAGCTCTTTTGCTTCGATAATTTGCGCTTTTACGCTTCCGTCTTTCATTTGCTTTAGCTGCACGCGCGCCCCAGATTCAAGCGCCCGTTCAATGGCAAATTTGAGTTTTTCATCGATCATATAGCACTTTCGTCCTTTCCCATTGCAGCGGCAATTTGGCCGCTTCGCTGAAAGCATTATATTTAGAGTTTAGCCGCGTCAGCTTTATTTTTGCGGCGCGATACTCGTCCGTCTGCTCACTTGCTTTATACGCCGTTACAAGCCGTTTCTGCTTGATGATCTGGCGCTCCACGCGCCGCTGCATTTGCGTTGCTTCGTATGCGGTGTATTTCTTCCCGTCAAACTCGCAGCCGAGGTCATCATCAATATGCTCAAGCTGCTCATCTGTATATGTGCGTTCGCTTACGCCCTCAACCCAAACGTTGCGGCGGTGGCGGCAGTTGGCTCCTTCCAGCCCGTCAACAGCCCCCAGACCGCACACCTCGTAGATATTCGGGTAGATGTCATTTGCGTGAATACT
>OJJU01000070.1_pt1 | contig 43253 bp, 72 predicted proteins | sample 1596141 | NCBI WGS metagenome assembly OJJU01 (sample SAMEA4350150, study PRJEB24818) | metagenome | biome: human; feature: gut; material: faeces | place: Denmark | collected 2013-09
CGACTATGAACTATGCTATGAAGATGTACTGGAGTGTTCCCCTCGCCTATATACGGGATATGTAGAGTGGGAAGATAACACGGAAAAGGCAAAAGCATTTTCTAATTACAATGTAGCTTGCAGATGGGTCGAACTAGTAGAAAAAAGCAAAAAAGACCTATGGGTTAAACGCAGTGGTGTTGAACTTCACTGATGGTTATACAGTTCCATTCAAAAACTGTATATATATGTAAGCTGAAATTAGCTAGAGGAGAAAAGAGAAATGAGTTGCTATGTAGTAGACAAGAAAGTTATTGATTTGATGGTCAGCTGGATTATGAACCGTGGCATTCAGTACAAGGCTGAGAATTATCACTATGAAGGCTTTATGGGTATTATGTTCGATGTAAACGAAATGAGTAATGCTATCGGTCAATCATTGCTAGATGCTAACTATGACAGTGTCAACTATAGATATGACGAGAACAAGAAAGCACCTACTTATGAGTACAGTGAAGATGCATGTATGGATTCACGCAAAAACGAAACATATGAAGCTGATGTATACAGTGCTATCCAAGAATATAACTATCAGGCTTGTGAGACTGAGAACTATTTTGAATCAGACTTGTATCGCACACTACAGAACATTAAAGAAGATATGCTAGTAAGACTGCTGAGACAGAAGTGCCCTACTGCCGACGGTTGGGGATTCGATTATTGGAGGTAATGAAAATGAGTTTGGACTATTTTAAAAGACTGCTGGAGATTGCTAATAAATACACTTTAATAATTGATGGAGAAAAAATTACATTGTTTTCTCTCAAATCAAGAAAGGAAATAACAGATTTAATCTATGTACTTCATGAAGAATGGAGTATTCACAATGTTGAAGAAGAAACTGGAGAAGATTTTTTTGAGTTCCTATATGAGAACATTGGTTCTGATTCATTACTATTAGATTCTTATGGCGAGTACATTGATTTTAACTTTTAATTGGAGGACATTATGACAGACGTACAGACAACTTACGAAAAATTAAAAGAAATTGCTGACAATGACCCTTTGACATTCAGAGAAGAATGGAACAAGGGGCTTGGCTATGGTGCTCTATTGAGCATTAAAAAGATGGAAGAGTTCGACGATACAATATATGCCTTTGGGATTTCCCCTATTCAAGTATTCAGAATTGATTACAATGATTTTGAAGAGATTGATAGCTATTTCGTTTTTGATGGGTGTCGTATGGTAAGTGCTGATAAAATTTCAGACCTACTTGACTGGCTGATATACAACTATGACAGAGCAGTTTACAGATGGGTGTACAATGTTGCATTTACAGAGTTTTCAGTTACAAATGATGAATATGCATTTCATAACCAATTAAAAGGAGAAAACTATGACAATTGATGATTTTACTGCTTATCTTACGTGTATGTCACCATTGAAGATTTGCTATGATGACGATAAAGTGATTTACTATGGTGAAGTGTGGAACATGCCTTTAGAATTTAGAGAGTTTGAAATTGATTCTGTTGATGCAGAAAATGACGCACTTGTTATTTATATCATGAGAGGAGAATAATATGACAGTTTATGATTTGATTGACTTAATCGTAGATGATACAAAAGTAGAAATTTACAGTTATGATGAAAGTGAAGTAATTTACAGTGGTACGGAGTATGAAATACCCGATAAGTTTAAAGGGCTTGAAGTTGCAAGTATAGAAGCAGGAAATGAAGTACTTGTTATTAATATCTAGGGGAATGAATAGTTCCCCTTTTTTCTACTCTACAGAAAGGAAGATTAAATTATGAGATTATCAGTTACTTACGACATTAAAGATATTTTAGGTCATTGCCAAACAATTTTTGCAGAGAAAACTGTTACAGAAGAAGATTTTCCAATAGTTAAGGATGTTATTAAAAAGATGGATAAGTTGTATTCAGCATGTTCAGCTTGCATGTACTTATTCGACGGTCAATACTTCGTTAGCATTTCTTATCAGTCCTACTTGGGAATCGAGAATAAAGAACTTACAGTTAATTTTTGCAAGGACAATGGTATTCATACTGATATAAGAAGCACACGTATAATGTCACGAACCAGTGTATACAAGCTAGTAAAAGAAGTACTAGAAAATGGTTTGAATGAATATATCTATTAGGAGGTTGAATGAAAGAACTGTTTAATGGAAAAGATGCTTATGTGATTATCAACTACAGTAACAAGACTCACTTGATAAGGCACAATGTAACACGAGCGTTTGAAGATGATTACAAAAATGGAAAATTAGAGACAAAGCAAATAACAATCTTTGATACTCAGCCACATCACTTTTATGTAGACAATTACGACGGAACGATACAAATCAATTCCGTCGTTTTTGTTTCCGAAAAAAACAACAAGACAATTGTCAGATATCCATACAGATAGGAGGTATACATATGATGACGATTAAATTCAAAACTACAAATGCAGCATTCCACGAAAATGACGATGATTTATGGTTAGAGTCTATCGAGATTCTAGAAGAGATTATTAAAAATCTAGAGCATGGCTACAAAGATGGAAACTGTTTTGATGTAAATGGAAACAAAGTTGGAGAATGGAAACTAAGATAGGAGAAAATTATGATTACAAGAAAAGAATTTAATGAAATGAGTTTTGAAGAAGTATGGAATTACTGTTGTAAACAATCAGACTGTTTTAAAGACAGAGATACATTAAAACAAGAAATTTTAAATAATATATCTCTTAAAAATTGGTCAATTTCAATGGATATTATGAGAACTGTAGACAGTTCCCCTACTATAAAGTATTGGTTTTACATGGCTAGTGATTGTAACCTTGTAGCAATTCGTTGCAAAAAGGATTTAGAGAATTTTATTCACATCGAGGAAGGTAAGCAAAAATATACAATATGCTTCACTGGTACACAAGTTGTAGAAGTCTATGTTGACAGTACAATGAGCAAAAAGGATATCGAGAAAAAGGTTCTAGAACAGTGTTGTCCGTATGTTGAAAGTTTAGATTGGATAACTAACAGTAATACAGATGACACATTGGTGGAGTATGCTGATGAAAAAGACATTTAGAGTAGTATTCAGTACAGATGAATACGTTACAGTCGATACAGAGAACTGTAAAACAGATGATGAGATTGTTGATTTGATTCTTGATAAGATGAAAGCAGTCCCACTAGAAGTTTTCTATATAGATGATGAGAAAGGAGAACCATTTCATGAGTTTTAGAGAACAAGCATTAAAAGATATTTCAACTGCTATGGGAATGAGCAATTTTGCTTTTGAAGAAGATTATGACAATTTACGTAAAAGTTGTGGAATTTATGAAGCTTACGCCGAAGAGCTAGATTGGTGTAAAACAGTAGACGATTACCTAGAGTGGGAAGAAGATTGCAAGAAAGCCATTGAAAAAGCACGAGCAAAAGAAAACTCCACACTAGTAAAGTGGCTTGATGAACTTATGTATTTAGAAAAAGAAGAATTGGAGGAAGAATGATTACAGAAGAACAATATGAAAGAAGCAAGAAGAGAGTCAGACGTAAATTGAAAGTCATGACTGCAATTAGAATTTTAACTAACCCACCCTTTTACTATAAAGGCACTAATCGTTTCCACTTAATCAAACAATGCTTTGATGAGATTGACAAATTATTTGACAACCATGTTAGAATACAGTAGTAGAGAGGTATTAAACATGGCACAAACAGAAGCACAAAAACGAGCCATAAAAAAATATCAGCAAGCACACGCTAAGGAATTACAAGAGAAGAAAAAAGAACGCTCACTAAAACTTTCTGTATCCTTTAATGCTGAAACAGAGAGCCACTACATTGAAGTGTTCAGGTCAATTCCAAACAAAGCTGAATTTTTTAGAAAGTGTTTAGACGATTATGAGAAAGAACAAAGAAGATGACAGAAAATATCAAAGAGACTATAACCGTGCAAACCGTGTTAAAGTCACATTTGACGTAAGAAGGGATTCTAAATATCCAAAAATATGGGACTCAATTCCATACAAGAAACAGTTTATTATCGACTGCTTAGAAAAATATGAGGAAGAACACAAGAATGAGTGATGAAATAGAGATTCTTGGAGAATCGAAAAAAGAACCTAGATGGATGACCAACAAGCAAGAATACAATCGTAAGTACAGAAACCAGCGTACACGTTGTATTGCCTTTAGACTACGCACACATGAAGATGAGAAATATATTAAAATATATCAGAGGATTCCTAACAAGATAGAATTTCTCAAACAGTGTTTAGATGCGTATGACAAAGGAACATTCAAATTCGGTAAAAACTAGAAAAAAAACTCAGCACTACAGTAAAACATTGAGACAGATTCCTATTTATCTCCGTAAGGACGACCCACTCAACTTTGTGTGGGATTCCATTGAAGATAAACATGCATGGTTTGTTGAGAAACTTACTATGTATGCAAGGAAACACCCCGAAATCTTCCGTAACAAAGATTTGTAGTGCAAAAAGAAAGGACTCTACACCTAGAGAGTCCTTTTTCTATTTAAGTATTACTTGCCTATTTAAATAGAATCTTCATACTTCTTGACTGCTTGCAGAATCGCAAGGTCAAACATTCCTTTTACCTTGGTTTCAGAAAAGCCTAACTCTTTGGCTAAGTCTGAATATTTCTTTCTTCCACGAAAGATTTTTTCCAAGTCCTTGCGTTCCCAAGGCTTCATGTAATCTAAAATTCTATGAACTCTTTCGGACTGGTAGTTAAGTACTTCCAGTTCTTTTTCCAGTTCTTCCTTCTTAGCTACATAGTCAGCAAGTTTACAGTCATTGTCTTGACAACTGTAATGTACACTTCCCCATTGACTAGAGTGCAAATCAAACTTGCTTTTCAGTAGTTCTATCTTTGTTTCTATCTGCTTTCTGATTGGAGACTGTGACAGATAGCTCTCAAACTCCTTCTTAAACCACTTTACTTTCTTAGAATCTTCTGAGTTCATTTAACCGCCTTTCTAGCCCGTTTCAGACGCTTTTTCTACTTTCCAATAATTATATCATTTTCAGTTAGAATCAAGCGTATACGCAACGCTAGACGTATCTATCTCCATTTCATTGAGTTTCTGTCAAATGTCTTGCCCTCATCTATGTATTCGTCCATCTTTTCAATGAACACCTTAGAATCGGGAATCAGTACATCACAGATTACTGAGCTTCTAAAGAAATCTACACATTCAACGATTGTCTGCTTGCTTGAATCCAACACTCTGTTTCGCATTTCTTCGCTCAACCCATTGTCATAGTCCAGTGCATCTAAGAAAGCTACACATGCATGACTGTAGTCGTCTACTGCTTGATAGATTACATTAAGTGCGACTGACTCAAAAGGGTCACTTGTGTGTTTCAAATCACGCTTCACTTGGAATGCCCCTCACTAAGAATCCGTTTTTGATAATGCATCGTTCATCGTATTCTTTACATGTGCCTTTGCCATATACATGATTGATGTATCTCATGGCTTTGAGCATGTCCTTGTCACTCTTGAATGCAATCAAGCACTTATCTTCGCATAGGCTGATACATATAGCATTGCATTTCTTAATTGCGTTAGGCAGCTTTGCATCATCTTTCAATGCAGCTTCCATTGCTATCTTCTCGTCTATGTAGCAAACCGAAATTTCCATTGTTTATCTCCTTCTTGTAATGATTATCCCAATAATGGCAAATGTGATTGTTAGGACAGACAGAAACAGTAGGCTTGCCATTATCAGTCTTACTAATTTCCATAAAACATACATTTCTATCCCTAAAAAATCTAAAATCATCATGTTTCTGTAGGCAGTGAATCACGCTTCTACCTGTGCTTCTGCAATTGCAAGCGACTTGAACTTATCGTCGTTTTTGGTGCCTTTGATGCATCTGTTTTCTTGCTTTTTATACGCATCTAAGTACCATTCATCTTTATCGCCATTGTAAGTAAGCTCGTAATACATTCCATCGTGCAGGTCTGTACTCATTAAGTATTTCCAGTTCTGTAATGTCTTGCACTTCCATACCATGTATGGTTCTGCATCTTCACAGTTCTTTTCTAAGTTATATTTTTCCTTTACGTAATTTCTTACTATTTCAAACGCAATTTCGTCTTTAATTTGATTCATATTATCTCCTTAAAAATATGCAGTCCTTTGCCCTGTCGGACTGCTTGCTAGTAGTCTCCCTTTATCTTTTTATAGGCTTCTGCCCTTTGAATACATCTAACAAGATGTATTGCCTAGCACCCTAGAGTTGCGACCTCTCTCCTAGTCACGCTATTTGTTAATTTTTTCGAAAATGTAGTCTACAGAATCCTTAATCACATCTTCTGCACTTTTAATATTCTCTTCTGTGACTTGCGAAGCAACCATCATCTGATAGCAAGTCTTTTTCGATGGAAGAAATAGTGTGAAAGCCAAAAATACTATTACGACAATAAACCATTTCTTAAAAAGTCTGTTTAATTTTTTTTCACTAGCATCTTCATCACACACTATCCAAAGAAGAATCCCGCCTAAAATAGCCAATGGGAAGAGACAACACATTATTTTCAAGTTACTTATTACATCTACAAGGTAGAAAAGCCACGGATTGATAATAGGTTTCATAATCCTAGCTCCTTCAATGTGTATAGTTTGTTTTCTTTCATACCTTTATACATTGTATTTCCTTCAAACCATGGCATATTTATATATTCTTGTGTATCCTTCTTAACTATAATGCGAATGTAATGCTTACCTTTCATGTAATCATCCTTAATCTTTGCAATTCCAATAACGTAATTTTTGAATGGTTTAATAATTGCTGATAGATACTTTCTTTCTACATCGTCTAGAATAGGCTCGCTATACTCTTCTAGTAGCCATTTAACAACGCTTTTTTTGCATTCACTACAATTTTCAACACAATCTAGGTGCAAAATGTCAGAATGAACACAACAACTTAAATCTGCATGGTATGCATTTATAATCTGATTCTTATATTTTTCAATGTTTTTCATAATCCTAGTTTTCCTCTTGTTCTCCTTCTTTTAGATAATCTTCATATGCAGTAAACTTGTTTCCCCATCTCCAAAATGCTTTTGACCAGTCGATGCTCTGCATACAGTTTTGGCAGTATTTTTGATTCTTGCTTACATGTGCCCCACAACTTGGGCAAAGATACGCTTCTATCTGCGGTGCGTTCTTTCTAAACCTAATCTTTGCAACTACATACTTTGGTTTTGTCTTTTCAATCAGCTTTCTTAGTGGTTCAATGTTAGCTTCTATTTCAAAGTCGGGGACTTGGTCGTAAACAAGCCCTTCGTAATCATCGTTAGGCTCCATGCATCGCCATGTAAGCCATTCCAGTGCTTCTTCATATTTGTTCATGTTTCTTTACTCCAGTGGTGTTGCATTGAAAACATATGCTTTACAGTTTTTGCATTTTTCAATAAGTTCATCAGTTGAATAGTCAACCAGTCCATAGCAGAAAACTCTATCATCATCTAATCCATATTCGTGAGAAGATGTGTAGCATCTCTTGCAATCTTCATCTAGTTTTTTACCTCTTAGTTTTGCTCTGCTAATCATTTTCTTTCTTACCCTCAAAATTTGATTTACTTTCATAAAGAATGTCCTCGATAAGCCGACGAACAGTAAATGTAATATATGGAAATAGGTTATTTCTATACTTAGGGTGATAATCTTTTAGTGCTGGTTCAAAAGAACTATCTAATTCAAATTTGAAGCACAATTCACAATTGCCAGTAACAGTATTTTCTTTAATTGTTGCGTCTTTTAATTTGACTAAGCTTTCATTTAAGCTTTCATTTTCTAGGTCTTTCATATTACTATTCTCCAATCAGCACAACATTGTTTAGATGTTTCATTCTTCTTCGTACTCCTTTAGAAGTGCTTCCAAAATTTCATTTTCTTTGGCTTCTGCTTCTTCCTTTGTCTTAAAACAGTTTCCTACTTTCCAATCAATCAAATCACTATAGCTGCCTTTCCATTTAGTGGAACATGCTGCACGACACACATAGGAGTACCACCAATATCGCTCGTCTTTCTTAGGTTTCCAAGGAAGTCTTACCACACTGTAGCTTCCATTAACAATTGACAGAAGAAGAGCACTTCTACACCATTTCTCTCCGTCCATGCTATACATAATTCCTTCTTCTTGCGTTATCTTATATCTAGATGTATTACGCTCCTTTGTTCTACAATCTATTACGCTAAACTCTTCTCCAAGCTCAATTCCTAGCATTTCTGCAATCTGTTTGTAGTAGTTCATGCTTCTTTGTACTCCTTTACAAGTTTCTCCATAATTTCCTTGCCTTTGGTTTTAGCTTCTTCGCTTGTTTTGAAACAATTGCCTAACTTCCAGCAAGCAAAATCCACGGAAGCATCATTCCAACGCTTGAACTGAGCAAGTTCTAGATTTGTTGCCCACTTCCAGTAGGCATCGCCTTTTTTAGGCTTCCATGGCTTAGGCACTGCTTTAACATCACCATTCAAAAGGCTTCCAATGGTGCCTAATGAGTTAACTGACCAGTTAATAAATGTTGGTGATTTATATAAAACTCCATCTTCTGTAAATTTGTATGTGTATTTATTTTTTCTGTTTCCATCAGCATCTGTTAGTACGAACTCTTGTTCCAGTTCTAGCCCTAACATTTCTGCAAATTGTTTATAGTAATTCATTTTCCTTTAAATTGTCTCTGTAGTTCTAACGCTTTAGCTAATGCTTCCTCATTAACTGGTGTAGAGACAATATCTCCTTTCTCTTGTTTCTTCATGTAGTCGGGCATTTCTATTTCTACATTTGTTTTGTAGCTATTCTGCAATGTATAGAATGTTCTCCAGTTATGCTCAACACTCTGATTAACTATCTCGATTCTTATCGAATCTATGTCAGATAACTGTTTCAGCTTGTTTAACGCAAGTTTAAACGCATATTCTGTTTGAATTGGTTTCTTGATAGACTTACGCATGTCTAGAAATGCCTTTAATGCTTCTCTTAATTCTTCATTTTCAGTGAAAGAATCAATCATTCCATTCAAGTCTGCTTTAGCTGACTTCTTTTTCTTCTTTTTATCTGTATCTATATCTATCTCTATATCTTTCTCTAACTCTATCTCTATCTTTGGTGTAGATTTCTTGTTAGATTCCTTACAGTTTTCCTTACTGCACGTTATTTTTCTCTGATATTCACGTTGTCTATCTGCTTCTGTAGATGATTTTCCAATGTATTTTTGAATGTCTAACATGTAAATAGCACCGCTATCCAGTACTTCTATCAGCCCTAAGTCTTTAAATAATACAAGTGCTTTTTCAACGTCTCCTACTGAATGACGTGTGATTGTAGCTATCATCTGTGAATTGTATGGAATGCGTTCATTAAGCATGAGCTTTCCATTTGACTGGAGACTCATTAGATACAGTTTGAGCAGAATGTTTGAATACTTGTATCCATCTTGCATAGCTTCAAGTACTTTCATTTCGTTTGTATCAAAGAAGTTCTCTTTAAGACGCATGTAATAGTACTTTTTGTTATCTGCCATTATTGGAACTCCGAAAGAACATCTTCGAAATCATCTATTAGATTTGCTGCATATTCTCTAAAGAACTTGTCATCTAGTACTTCAAAATTGTCTACAGAGTCCAGTGTGTATGAAATTGCTCTTGACAGGTTTTTCTGCAGTCTGCAACGGAACAAATCAATTGTTTCTTCTCTATCCATACTTATTTCTCCGTGAGTGCAATGAGAACATCTAGCAATTCTTTTCTGCTGACTGACACACTGCGATTGTTTACGATTCTCATTCCTTTGTATTCCAAGATATTAAGATTGAGTACATCTTTTTCCTGGCTGATATAAATTCTTTGATTGCTATTAACTGCTTTAATTGAATACTGTTTAATCATGTAAGCTATACACTCCGTAATAGGAGTTCTTTCCTTTCTTCATTTCCATGCGAATGTCATGACCTTGTTTTCTCAAGTCAAATACGACTGCTGATAATCTCGTGATTCTGAATTTATTGAATGCAATCATGCTTGTGATGTATTCATGGCACTGCAAATACTTCAATACTTCATCTTTCTGAGTAACTTTCTTCATAATATCCATTTCTACCCACTTTTTAGCTCGTTTTAGGGGGTATTCATATATCAGATGAAAATTAACCATTTGAATAGAAATACCCCTTAAATCGGCTTTAAAATGGTAAATCGTCCTCTGTTACATCTACTGGTGTTGAACTAGCCATTTCAGCTCTTGTATAAGTCTGCTGAGGTGCTTGTGTCTTTGATACATTTCCAGTCATTTCAAAGTGGTCTACAACTAAACCAATGTTGTTTTTCTTTCTTCCACTTTCGTCTGTAGTCTCATATGCATCTACATGTGCTTCGATGATTACATAGTCTTTCTTGTGCAGATACTGTTCAGCAAACGATGCATTTCCACCATTTTCTCTGTCCCATGCAGTGAGTGGAACAAACTTCCAGTCCTTGCCAATCTTTACAGACAGACTTACCTTTGCTTGCTTCTTGCCACTCTGTGTTACATAGATTTTTGGGTCATTTCCTAAATAACCGCTGATAATTAATTTATTCATTTTCTGTTCTCCCTAATTGTTACTTCCACTCTTGGATGCTCTTTATCAAAGGCAACTGTATAGTGCAGTAAATTGATGTATTTTGTTGAATCATCGGGAAACACGCCACACTTCACAAGTGCGTCTTGGATTCCCTTTACGCAGAAGCTGATATTGTCTAAGTCTCTTCTGTGGTTTGCTTCAACAAACGTTATCCATAGTTCACATGGATTTGTATGCTTATGGAGTTTTCCTATATCACAAGCCATAACTGCACTTGCAATTGTCTTTTCTTCTAACTGTCGCTTTAGCGATGCTGCATGATACATATTTCCACGTTCAGCAGAAATATATTCATTCAGACTGACTAATCGTCCACTAATCACTATCGTATCGAGACCACTCTCGTACGGTTGCAGAGTCATTAAGTCGCAACTGTAGTTTGAGTGCGTTGATTTTTTCGCCGAGCGTTCTGTACTTTGTTTCCGCACAGTCCCTCTTAAATCTCTTTTCCGCAATTTCTTCGTCTCCTACTAAGAACTGGCTAATAAAAGTAATCTTCATTCCACTAGCCATTTCTACTAATGCTTTCTTTCGATAGAGAACCTTGTAGTCTCTATCCAGTTCAGCGAGTTTGATTCCCGCTTGTTCATAGTTGTCAATCGTGGTGTTAAGTTCCTCAGTGAGTTCTTCCCCACGATTCATTAAGTCGATTCCATCTAGATTCATAGGTAGTTCCTTTTAAATTCCTTCATCCACTTTTCATGACCGTACTTTCGCTCAAAGGCTTCTTGTGCTTGTTGCTTGAGCCATATAGCGACCTTCTGTCCTTGTGGTGTCTGATGCAGTTTCATGTGAACGTCATGTTGAAGAAAAATCCAGAGTCCATATGCTTCTGCTTTCTTTCTGAACGGACCATTCATACAATGGTGTTTGTCTAGATTATCTGTTCGTCCAGTTAGGTAGCACTTTCTGACTTCCTTACCGTCCTCAATCTTCTGCATTATGCTTTGTGCCATATGTAATAATGTCCTTTATCAACTGTTCTCCATTGACTTCATCTACTTCAAACAGATTCCCGTATGATTTCTTTGGTAGAAACATGCACGCTAGGCTTTCAACCTTTACGTCATATGTCTGCTCAAGTGCCATCTTGTACAGTGTCAACTGCAAACTTAAATACTTTGGATAGTATTTAGATGTAGTCTTGTAGTCCATCAGTGTTTTCTTGCCATCTACAGTTCCATAGAAGTCGAATTTGCCAGCATAGAGTGCTTTACCGTCTCTTACATAGGCAACTGGAATTTCTTGCATTTCTGCCCTTATTACGTGCTCTTCTGCAAGGCTTTGATATCTTCTCAGGGCAAGTCCTTCAAATGACTTTCTGTCTACGTCTGTCTCTTCGCCTTTGTTCCACTTCTCAATCATTTCATGTACCTTGGTTCCATAGCTTGCCGCACGTTTCAGTGTGTCTGCATTGATTCCTTTGTACATGCTCGGCATCCATATCTCATGGATTAGAGTGGTCACACTCGGTGTAATCACTCCATCCACAAGATAAGTGTGAGTTTCTTCTATAAATTCAATCATTGTATGTGATGCGTACAGACGCTTTGACAGTAGATGATTTGCAGTAGTCATCAAAGATGTTGTCTTCCTTCATCTTCTTTGTGTCTGCTACAACTCTCTTGCTTTCGGGAACATACGTGAATGTGACTACATCATTACTGAATTTCTTGATTCCATGTTCTTCCATGGCTTTTAGCAGTGATTCTTTAATTTCTCCTTCAATCTGCTTTGCTTCTGCAATCTGCAACTGTAGATTCTTTAATTCTTGGACTGCTTTCTGTGCCTTTTCACCTAACACAATCTCATTGTCTTTTGTTGTGATATCTAGCATGATTCTTCCTCTGTTTTGACTGGCTTTTTCAACTGCTCAATTGCTTGTGATGCTTGTGTGACTGTCAAATCTTCCAGTCTCTGCACCTTGTAAAATTCCATCATTTTAGCGACACGTTCTGCATCGCCCTTCTTGAGAATTGCGACCTGTGCCTTTGAAGCAAATCGCTTGCCATTGTCAGCCACTAGTGAACCGTTTTTGTCTTGGCTCACTCCACTTCTCTTGTCCAAGTCATCTTCTACTGCTAGGTCATATGCTTCGACGTAAAGATAACGTCTCATATATGTATGGAGTGAACCGAGATTCTGAATTGCAGTGGCACCTCTGACAACTGCATCAGCAGTTTCACTTTCGTAAATCAAGCCTTTATTTGGGTCGTCTGTATCAACGATTTTTAATACTGCTTTTTCAATCTTCACACCGTCCGTGTTGTAAGATGTGATGATTTGGAACTGTGTAAACAATCCATATTTTGTATTCAGTTCATTCAGCTTTGGCAAGAAATCAGTCAACTGTAAATAGTTGAATTTAGCAAAATCATTTTTACCACTCTTTGAATCAACGCTCTTTTGCAGTTCACATTTGACTGCTTGCATCTTCTGATAGATGTTCATTGTCTCTGCCATCAGTTAAGACCTTCTTTCGTTTGTGCATATGCTCTTTCAGTAATCTCAGATAGCTTCTGTGCAACCATTTCTACTGAAATGAAGCCATCTTCATCATCTGACAATGAATTTGCTACTCCACCTAAAACCATCATCTTAAAATTACTGTCCATTTCTTGTGCTGATAATCCATAATTTTCAGCTTCGCTCATATATCTGAATCTCATTGTCACTATTGCATAGCAAAGTTCCTTTGCATCTTCAACCATCTGTACGTTAAATTTGTCTACCTTAATCATTTCAATACCTTCTCCATTTCTTCTCTGACTTCATCAATTGATTCTTGATTTGAGATATCCTTGTCTAACATTTCTCTAAGGAATCTCTTTACTTCTTCTTCGGGAAACACAAATCCTTTTCCAATCTTGATAGCGTGGATAAGTCCAGCATTTCTCAGATTGTCGATTTTGTTTCTGTCTGTGTGTAGTTCTCTAGCTAAATCGCTTGTACTCCATGTGAGCATTGTGTACTCCTTTCTGTAAACTATTTGTCTACTCGCTTTGCAAAAAAAATGGACGACACTTCTTCACTGCTCAGTGACAATGCTTCTTTAATCTTTTGTGCTTCTCCGAGAGTAAATTCATTCTTTCCGTTAATCTTTCTAGAAATACTGTTCGGTGTCAATCCAATCATTTCAGCAAGTTGCTCTTGAGTCATTCCATTTCTGATAATAGATGCTTTTAAAGCACGATTATCCAAATGATAGAGCAAAAGTCTTTTCTCTTCATTCATACTATTCGTCTCCTTTCTTGTCAAACAAAATTGACTTTTTGTTGACAAGAAAACAATATCACTTTGTCAACAGTCAGTCAATTATTTTTTTATCTTTTTTGCACAAATTGTTGATTTTCCGTTATAATGGTCTCACAGAAAGGAGGTGTGGATATGGATATCGAGAAAGAACTAGGGATGCGTGTTAAATTCCTTAGAGTTAGAAAAGGATGGACGCAAGACCAACTTGCAGAAAAACTAGGCTATACGAGTCGTGCAATGGTTTCAAAAATCGAAAAAGGCGAGCGAGGAATAAAAGCGAGTATGGTTCCACTGATTGCAGACGTGTTCGATGTTTCTGTTCCTTATCTGTTATATGGTCAAGTTGATAAGGAAGAAATAACGCTAGAAGATATGGAACTGCTAAAGGCTTATTATAGAGCACCGCCACATATTCAACGGGCTATCAAAGAAATGCTTAAAAATGATTAGAGGACAATAAAATGAAATTACGCAAAGAAAAATACATAGTAGTGACCGAGAAGAACAGTCACACTTATATCACGGTCAAATTTACCTACAAAGCCAACAATACCAACAGACAGATAACAAAGACATTCAGTGTTTCTGACTACACTACTCCATCAGCTTGTCTAGATGCAGCATGTGAATGGCGAGACCTAAAGAGAGCAGAGTTGCTTATGCACGGACTTCCAACTGGAACAAAAAGAAACCTTGATACGATTGTCGAAGACCATATAAGGATTAATAAGGTAACACTTGGAAACCAGTCTCAAATCAGAAGCTATTACAAGAAGCACATTCAGCCTTATTATGGAAAAAGCGATGTATGTGAGATTACTGCACTTGATATACAGTCAAGTCTAAACAACATGATATATGACTGTTCAGACAACTGCATTCGTCGTGTATCTACCGTATGGAAAAAAATTATCAAGACTGCTAGGCTTCTAGGGTTGATAACGGTCAATCCGATGGACCAAGTTGTGATTCCAGAGTCTCAGCTTGCAGTAGACAAGAGAAACCAGTCAATCTCAGACGAAGATGTAAAGAAGATAATAGACTACTTCCTTACAACGGGAAGAAATGAATCTGATTCCTACAACAACAAAGTCATTGCTCACTTCATGATTCTTATGATGGAGACTGGGCTGAGACCTTCCGAGGTTTCGGCACTCCAAAGAGAAAACATTGACTTGAAACACAATGTAATAAAAGTAAGACGTTCCATAAGAAGTTCCAACACCGAGGAGTACACACTAGGGAAAACGAAAACAGAATCAAGTGTGAGAGACGTTCCAATGACAACGAACTGCCATCTGACAATAGCGAGTCTCTTGGAAATGTCGAGAGGAGAACAGTTCTTGTTCACAGACTATCAAGGGAACCTTCTTACAACGAAAAAAATAAGCCAACACCTAAACACTGTTACAAAGCGTTTAGGCATCGACTTTCATTTATATATGCTGCGTCACAGATTCTCGACCAAGCTAGTGACTGCAAATGTAGACCCACGTACAGTAATGGAGTTGATGGGGCACAAGAATTTCAATATGACAGTGTCATATGCACGTTCAGATGATGAGAAAAAGATTACTGCAATGGAAGAAAATGTGAATGGAATTGTTTACGTATCGTAGCAATTTACGATATTCAACGAAGCCTAAATGTCACAAATTTGGTAGAAATTGGTAGAAGATTTTAAAAATCGAGTAGAAGAGTATTATAAAAATGCGTAAATATGCGTGATTTCAGATGTTGTCGAATATCTGTTTTACATTGTTGAATGTCACAACAGATAGAGATAGCACCTACAAACAGCATAAATACGCTAATATCTGCACTTCCAGTCTCTACTTCTGCTTGTACTTGCAGACACTTGCTTATACATTTTGGTAGAAATTGGTAGAAAAAGAAAAAAGTAGAAAAAGAAAAGAGGACACTCATTTGAGTGCCCTTTTTTCCAATGTTAGTTAGGTAAAAATGTTAGTAGGGATTTTTTCGTGCGGAACTTGTTCACTTGATTGTTAGGAGTCTTTTAGGTATTAATTTCGAATGAACTTTTCTGCACATCAATATTATACCACAAAGCAAAAAACCACTTTGCAGTGGTCTTTGCCGAAAGGAGTTTTATAAGAAAACATACAGAACTAAACCCAAAACTGTATGAAGCCCAGTAGCAATTAATGGTATTGCATTGCTACCTCTATATTATACCACAAAGTAAAAAAGCAGCTTTCACTGCTCCCTTACTATCATAGAGTTTAAAATAAAATGACTAATGACTATTCCAGCCACTGATATTATACCACAAACAGAAAAAGAGAAGGATTGCTCCCTCTCTCTTTCCCATAGTTAATCATCATTGTATAGTTGGAAAAACAACTACTCCATTATATTAACCTAATCAAAAATATTTTACAACAACTAATTCTATTTTTTATATAATTCTTGGTATCTAAGAGCGTGCTCACGTTCTTTGATTTGTCTCTTGTGCAGATAATCATAGATAGCTAACATGTCAGAAGAAATAGAAACATTTTTTTGTTTTAATCCACTGATTATTTTCTCTGTTGCATCATGCAACATCTGCATATGCTTTTCTTCTTGCAATGAGATTGTATATAAAGTTTCTGCAAGTTCAGGGTATTTGTCTTTCACTTCTACTGCCCACTTTGCATAATGTTTACTATCACAAATCTCATCTTCCATCTGCTCGGCTAATTGTTTTATCAGTTCCATAGCTACACCACCTTTTTTCAGTTAATGAAATAAACTTTTCCATTATTTTTCTGAGCATATGTCAATCTGTCATAATCATATTGTGTAATTTCTACATGTTCAGTTGCTCCGCTTACACCCTGAGGTCCTTGTGGTCCAGTAGCTCCTTGAGGTCCTTGAATACCTTGTGGTCCTCTTGGACCAGTTTCTCCCTTGTCGCCTTTAGGTCCTTTAATGTATCCTAAGTCGATTCTAGCTCCCATAAGTTACTCCCAAATAACGTACAAGTGCCCATCTGTCCCTACTTCAAATGATGGTGTATCGCCTTTTTCTCCTTTTATGCCTTGAGGTCCTTGTGGTCCAGTAGCTCCTTGAATACCTTTCTCGCCTTGTACACCTTGAGGTCCTTGTGGTCCTACGTCTCCCTTTACACCCTTTACTGCTTTGAAAGCAAATGAAAGTGTTGGTGCTGCATCTGTTCCACCTTTAGTGACTGTAACGCTTGGGGTTCCTACCGTAGCGTCTACCGTAGCAGTTGCAGTAATCTTTGGTGTAGCTCCAGCTGGTCCTTGAATGCCTTGTGGTCCTTGTTTACCAGTGTCTCCAGTCTCACCCCTTAAGCCTTGTGGACCTTGTGTACCTTGAACACCTTGTGGACCTCGGTCTCCCTTTGGTCCTTGAATACCTTGAGCACCACTCAAGTCACATACTAGAGAATATGCTTTTGCGTCTTTGACATACAGTTTGCCAGTATCAGCGTCTTGAACAGAGCCAGTATTAATCATTACAAACTTACCAATTCCCACACCGTCTGTTGCGTATCCACTGTTCATTTCAGATACAGATGAATAGATTTTCGCAATTTTAAATGGTTCTCCTTGTTCGCCCTTTGGTCCTTGGATACCTTGTGGTCCTTGAATACCTTGGTCGCCTTTAGGTCCTTGTGGACCTCTAATGTTTCCTAAATCAATTCTTGTTGTTGCCATCTTGTCTCCTTTTATTTCGTTGGGTCATCATAATACATAATCAAGTTACCGTCTTTATCTAAAATAAATGTAGGAACGATAACACCGCCAGTTTCGCCTTTATCGCCTTTAACACCTTGTACACCTTGTGGACCTTGTGCACCAGTATCTCCTTTTATTCCTTGGGGTCCTTGTACCCCTCGGTCGCCTTTATCTCCTTTTTCTCCCTTGTCTCCCTTGAGACCTTTCTGCCCTCTCAATGGCATGGAGTCATAAGTATTTCCATCTTCCACTGTGATATGCATCGTGGAATCATCTTTAAATTCGATAGATTTGATACCGTACCCTCTGTCTCCCTTGTCTCCTTTATCGCCTTGGTCGCCTTTTTCTCCGTTGTAGTACTTGAACTTGCTTGTATTGCCATTTGTAAGTACAACTGCAAATTCGTTTTCTCCACCGTTTTCATGCGATAATTTTGTCTGAGTAACAGATAGCACACCAGTTCCAAAGATTTCGTTTACTTCTACATCGACTGCATGTTCAGTCTGCGTAGCACTCAAATAAACTTTTCTGTCTTCACTCAATACTGTTACATTTACTTGTGTACTATCTTTGGTTGAATCAATTGCAAAGTCTCTATCTTCATTCAATACTGTTAAATTTACTTGTGTACTACCTTTGATTGAATCCATTACCAAGTCTCCTCGTGAATTTCATCAATTACCTTTTCACTTGTATAGTCTGTACTTGAAACAGTACCGTCTTTAAATTTCAGTTTAATCTGCCATTTGACACTACCTTTTGAGAAACTAGCAGTTTCTTCTTGTGACAGTGTGAAGTAGCACCCCGTACTCGTGAAGCCACTTCTTCCATCATTGTCAGAAACATGCTTTGCAAGCATGACACCCGAAGATGTCTGCTCGAATGCCAAGCAAACATCCTCGATGTTTTTCATGTCTGAAATAGTAATGTCGTATGTTGGTGTTGTTCCACGTCTCATACGCTCTCCTTACTTCTTGCCTTTGTTTACTAGAGTCTGCAATGAGCTGATTCTAGTATTATGGCTACTTACAGTTGAATTGTATAAACTCTGCAACTGTGACTGAGTCAAGCCACTTGATGTCTTAGATGCACCTTTATTGATAGCTTTCAATGCACCACTGATGTCAAATGTAGGTGTTTCCTCTGTTGTATCACTGCTTGATGAACTTCTGCTTGAGCTTCTTCTAGACCCACGGGACCGTCTTGAATTGCTTCTAGAACGTCCACTGTATGACCGTCTGTTAGACGAACCACCACTAGATGAATCATCGTCATCGCTAGTTTTTTGCACTTTCAAACCTAGCAGCTTTTCTACTTGTTTAGATGTAAGTCCAAACTGAGTGATATTGTCATAGTTGAAAGAACCGTCTTTGATACCTTCCTTGAAACCTTCAAGCACTCCATCTTCTTCCATCTGAGCAATAATCTTTTCGGCTCTAGAGTTCATGACTGTCTTACCGTCTTTCTTGTCGCCTTTGATAGTCTTGTAGTTAGCAAATGTTCCATAGTCGATATCGTGAGCAGTCAGTGCATCAGCAAACTTCTGATTTTCTCCAAGTTCCTCATATGTATCATGTCGTCTCTTTAGGTCTGATGTTGTATTAGAACCTTCAATAAGTCCATTATCCAAATCGTCTAGCTTGTACTCATATTCTTGCTGAGACATTTTTGCTACTGTAGATGAAAGTCCAACATTGTACAAATCTGTGATTTTTCTTTCCTTGTACAAGTCCATAACGTTGTCGTAAAGTCCAAGAGTTTCTAACAGTCGTCTGTTTCTCAATGGTTTGGAAATAGAAATTGATGCACCTTTACTGTCTGTTTCAGTTGGCTGACTCTGCAAGTACTTAGTTAGGAATACTGGAATACCGTTTTCAGCAAGGCTCTGTGTTGCTTTTGTAGAACTTGTAAGAACTGAGCTTGCTTCTGTAGGATTTGTACGCTTATACAGTTTAGCCTTTGCTTCATAGAAGTAATGGCTCTTAATCTTGCCTAACAGTTCAGCTACTTGTGTTGCATCTTCTCTGTTGTTCAAATTATAGCCATCCAAGATACCACTTTCAAACAAGCTATGTACTTGATTGTTGTAGTTCTTTAGCATGTACTGATTAAGGTCGTGACGTTCCTCTGCATTCATCTTTGTACCTTGAATTGATGAAGATACATATGGAAGTACGTTGGAATCTCCACTCTTTTCTGCAATCTTTTCTAGCTTGTTAGTATAGGAGTCTCCTCCCTTTCCATATGTTTTATCGTATGGCTTGTATGTACCAATACTTAAATAAGTATATAAGGCACGCATGATAGGATTGTCTCCACCAACGTTTTCTACATCATTACCGTAAACATCTACTTGATTCTGTAGGTTCGCAGCCATGAAAGGAATTGCAGTCTGTGCAGAGTTAAGAATCTGACCTATAGTGTTGTCATCATAAGTACTCTTTTTGTACTTATTAAGTACTGTATTGATATGCTTTCCCGCACTTGGGAAGAACTGGGTAATATATGTTTTTAGAATATTTGTACCTAGTTTTCTAACCGCTTCTGAATCTTTGTCGTCATAGTTTGTACTGCCACCAAGTTGTTTTAAAGTACTTACAAGTCCACTCATGAATGATGCATTAACGAATGGGTCTGCAATACTTGTAACTGCATCAAGAGCATCGGTTGTGCTGAATCCTTTCTCTTCCATAATCTTCATTGCAGTTACACCAGTAAACAAAGGTACATTCGCTACAGATAGCCATGACAATGAATATGTTCCTTTAGGAAGGTTCAAAGAATAAGACTGTTTCCCTCTGCTTTCTTCAAAACTGTCTTTATCATCGTCTCCAGTAGTTCCATTCAAGATTCCTTGTGAGAATAGATATGCACCCAATACCATGATTGATGAGCCAGTCATACCTTTAGACAAGTGTCTGATTGCTTGGTCAGCAGTGCATCTACCACTCTGAACACCTTTAGTCATTTCATATACACCCTTCATAAGTCCAATAGGGCTATATGTAACTGAGTTCTTAGCAATATTGATAGGTGTTTTTGCGAATGGCATCACTGCATTAGCAAATAGTGCTTGAAAAGGACCTTTCTGTTTAAATTTATTAATAGTTTCAGCTGTACCACTTGCTTGATGGAATACTGCTTCTTGTGCTTCGATAATGGAATACTCATTAGCTTTGCTCATAAGAGTTTCTGCTTTAGCACTGTCTAATACATTACCGTTTTTATCAGTAAACTTGTAGACATTCCCATTTTCGCCTTTTTCAATGCTTGCAGTGTAGCCCTTTGAATCAATGTATCTAGCCCACTCACTAGCGTAACTGCTTCTAAAGAATGCACTATCTCCAAATACACTATTGTTCAAAAGCCAGTTTGTAAGCTTTTCTGCATTATGCATGATGCCTACATTAAAGTCATCGCCAAACACTGCCTTTGCTGCCTTGGAAAGAGCATCGTGTGTCATGTTTCCATTTTCGTTACCTAAGTATTTTTGAAGAAACTTTGATTCTCTTCCTAAAAATGTTTCTTCTCTGAAAGCATCTTTAAACTTGCTCTTTGCATCTACATTGTTTCCAGTATCTCCTAGTGCATCACCACTGGCAAATCTACCGTTGAAGTCCCCAGTAGCTCCTTCTTCTCCACCAATTTCCTTTAGGAATTGTTCTGCAACTGCTTTATTAGCTTTTGTAGACTTAGCAAGTGTTCCATCTTCACGTAGGAAACTGCTTTCAGACAGTAAGGCTTTAGCTTTTGCAGACTGATTGTAGGATTCAACTACCATCTTCTGAATGGAATCAGCATTGTCTTTTAGAAATTTAGTAGTGAAATGACCATTTTTCGTTAATGCACCTTCTTGTTTTGCCAGTTCAACAAGTTTTGTGCCTACATTATGTTGGAGTCTGTTCTTGAAGTCAGCATTACGGTTCAAGAATGCATCAACATTATCTGCTCCGCCCTTCCACTTCTTGATATCCTTTGCCAGTATACCGTCTGCCTTTACATTACTGTTTTTGTTCATGATTTCTTTCACTGCATTAGCTACAACTTTGTTACTGAAATCATAGTAGTATTTGCTCTTGGTATCTGTTAAATCCAATTCAGCATTCTGAAAATAGCCCGCTTTGTCTAATGCAAGTGAAATTGTACTTGAACCGATATTTGAGAACTTGCTTAAATATTCAGATGTCAAGTTACCTACAATATTACGTAAGTTAGTAGGAACAGAAAGAAGCATAGAGATATTTCGATAAGAAGTAATTTTGTCTCTGAACTTTCTTGGTGTCTGACGAGCCAAATCCTTTACAATTTCGTCAAACAGTTCGCCTTGCTTAGAACTGTTATTTTCTGCTGCATCAAACTGTTTCATTAATTCTTCGTCAATCTTCAAGATATGCTCGCCATTCTTGTTTTGACCATTCTTGTCAATCATTGCTTGTGTGTCTTTGACAAGTTTCTGCAAGTCATAGATTTTTTCTTCTTTAGGCATTGCAGACCACAGTTTTTGCATATTTCGCATCTTGACTGCACTCTTTGATGCTTCTTCCATAACGAGTTTTCTTGCTTCTGTTGCGTTGGTCGCAGAGTCTTGTAAAGCATTTGTCAGCTCATTATGGATTTCGTTTCCTTCTGCGTCTTTGACAACATAAGAAACTCCATTGTCATCAAAGTTTCTTGTTACGTCTAATCCTTGCTTTTCAAGTTTTGCACGATAGCTATTCTCAATGTCTGCCAGCTGAATTGTAGCTTCTGTTACATATTCTTGTTCATACTGATGTTCATTGCTTAGATAGCCATCTTTTCTAGTAGACTTGAGCGAATTTTCTTGTGCCTTTTTAATGTCTTTCAACATTTCATTAGAACTGTTTACATCTAGTTTTCCATCTTTCTTGAACGCATCAATTCTTTCTTGAGCACTCTTTAATGTATCAGCGTCTTTAGCAGTTTCATATCTAAACTCATCGCTTTCAGAGGCTTCTCTTGCGTTTGCACGTTGTTCAGCATTTTCTCCATGCTTGCCTTGTGCAGCATCACGAACACCTTTATATGCTTTGGTAATAACATCTTCTGCAACGTCTGTAACTGCATCTGCAAGTTTATCGTCGATATCCTTGCCAGTAAGTTCTTTTGCAGCCTTTTTATTATCTTCACGTACAGTTTCTTTTACTGCTTGTTTTGTCTCTTCTGATGCATCTGATGATTCACGCAGTACATTTCCTAACTCTGCCTTATTTCCAGTTTCTGATGCTTTCTTGGCACGTTCATTCAGTTCTTGTGCAGACTGTCTGTCAGTTTCAAAATCAGCTCTTTCTTGAGGACTTCTAAGTTTGAAAGCGTTCATGCCTTGCTCATACATTTTTCTTCTGTCATCTAGAACTTGGTTTTTCTGTTCATTAGTCATGCCATTAGGGTCTGTACCTAAGTCAATCGTATCAGTTCCATACTGTTCAGCCTTAGTTGTTGGGCTAACTGTACCAGTTTGATAAGCGTTGTTTGGATTTTCTTTACGTTCTTTGAGAAATGCTTCTTTCTGTTCGTTAGTTAATCCATTTTGCTCAGAAGGTAATTCTGTATTAAGCACTAATGCACCATCTTCGACATCACTTTTTTGCGTATCTTCTGATGGGGTTGGCTTGTCAGCAACATATAAATTGTCCGCTTTTAATGAATAACCTTTTTCTAAAGCTTGGGATAATACATCGTTTAAGTTTATGCTTTTATCTTTTAAGATTGATTTATCAAACGTAATTCCATTGTCGCCATTACGTTTTGCAAAAACTTTCTCGCCATTAACATTTACATTATCTGCAAACTCAACTGCAAGATTATTGTCATTTACACTTTTAATTAAAGCATTTGTCTGCTGATTTGTTCTTTCATTTCCGATTGTATTTCTAATTGCTTCTGCTTGGATATCTCTAGCATACTTTTTGAATGTTTCATTACTGTTGTTGACCATGTAATCAGAAACTACACCATTGTCATGGTTGATATTGTATTGTGTCTTGTCGATGATACTTTTTGAAGTATCGTTCTTTGTGATTCCATAGTTTTCTTTTGCGAGATTGTAGTCACTGACAACACGACCAAAATTCTTTTCAGTTTCTGTTCCATGTTCTTGAATGAATTTATTATTTTCTGACCTTGCTTTTGCCTTGCTTACAGTATCTGCGATTGAATATGGTGCGTTAGCAAGCAATGCACTTGCACTTCCCATGATGCCTTGTTTAGCCAAGTCTCCACTCGTAATTGATTCTCCAAGTTCCTTAGTACCTTGCTTAAGTCCTTCTCCAACACTGTTAGCAGTTAAAATCTGATTGATGTATGGTTCCAACACACCACCAGCAACTTCTTCAAGACCTTCTTCAAGAATGTCATTGATGTTCAGCTTCTGATAGCCTGGAATGACTTTATCCATCATTTCAGTTCCAACTTCTTTACCCGCACTAGCCAATGCATATAGGTTTGCACGAGCGAATAGGTCGTTATTGATATCAGAGTATTTATCAGCGTTGTTCTGTGCCATGTAGTTGTTCATAGCATTAGACATTTCACTTCCGTACACATTAGCACCCATCAATCCTAATGTGCCCAGTTTACCTACACCACTTAGACCTAAAAGAGTCTGAGGGAGCATATTACCTACTGATGAGAACGTCTGACCGATAGCATTACTGTAGACAGAGTTATTGTCTTGCATTGCCTTGTCAGCTGCAGCAGTAGCATTGTACATATCTTGTGCAAAGCCACCCGCTTTATCTTGCAATGTATTGTTTCCTACAACTCTGCCTACTGTAGCTAACGCATTTGCTGGAGACTGCAATCCACTTGATACTGCATTTTCAACACCTTTTACATACGATGCATTTGTGTCTGCAATTACTCCTAACAGTGCATTTCTATCCAAGTTCTTCTGAACAGTCTCACTGCTTTCAGTTGCTTTCTTGTTCAGTCTGCTTACTTGTGTAGCATCATTCAGATTGATTTTTTTAGTCTTTTTATTCTTCCAAGTAGGATTGTCTACTTGTCCGTTTCTAGAAAGTGCAGTCTGTGTATCTGCCAAATCAATATTTGCTTGACTGTTTTCATTCAGTCTCCTCTGACGAAGTTCACTGTCAATAAAGTTTTCCTTGATTGTCTGCCCTTGCTTCTTAACTGCATTTGAAACTGTTGTCTTTGCATTATTGACAGACTTTTCAAGTTCAGAACGTTTCTGTTTGAACACTTCATTCTGAATCTTTGCTTTTTCGTCTGCATCACTTGTCTTGTTCCCATAACGCATTGCATTTTGGTCGATAGATGTCTGAATTGCCTTGTTTACAGACTTGTTAGAACTCTTGAATGGATTTACTTCATAAAACTTTTGATGGTTTTCGGCAATCTTGGCAGAACGTTCTTCCATCTTCTTATTTGTATTTTGAATCCCGTTAGGTTTTGTATTTACCTTGGTAGAAGAAGAACCCCCACCGCTTTTCGCAGTAGGGGTATTTTTTGGAGATTCAGATGACTTATTATTATTTTTTGTATTTTTCTTTTCTAGACTTTTCTTGTACTGTTCATTCTTGACACTACTGTTGATTTTAGTCTTATCACTAGGGTCGTAGAATCCAGCTCCTCCGCCCCAGTTAATCTTCTTTGATTTCTTCTTCGCCATGTGAACCTCCTATTTGTATGTTCCGTTTCTTCTTACGTATCTTTGATTCTGTGCAGTCTTATGCATGTTGTTCCGCATCTGTCTTGCAATTGTTCTCATTCGTGCATAAGGACTGTTCTGTTTCATTGGAGAAACACCAACAACTGGCTTGATTGGACTAGATGTCATATCCTAAGCTCGCAAGTAATCTAGCATATGCGGATACACCGTCTCTAGTAGTTCCACCATTGGCATTAGTTGGTGTAGCAAATGCTCCATTCATTGTATTCAGTGCTTGCTGATAGTAGTCTGAACCACTTGGACTGTAGCCACTGTAGTTAGAGTTGATGATATTCTGCAATGCAGTTGTATAGTTATCTAATGTAGTGTTGTTGTTGGCTGCTTTCTGCTGTGCAATGTTAGCCCACATGTTCGCAATATTGTCTTGAATACTCTGTCTTTCAGCCATTTCTTGAGAATTGATTTTATTCAGAGTATTGTTGTACGCATTGCCAGTTACAAGGTTCTCATAACGACCCGTACCACTGTTCAACGCTCCTCTGTTTGCAAGTGCTTCACGCTGATTGTACAAAGCACGCATGTAGTTCACATCATTCTGATTTCTGAGCGTCTGATAGTCGCCCTGAGCTTGTTGCAGACTTGTGTTGTACTTGCCTTCAAGTGCCTTGCCTTGCTGGTCTAATGCACTGTTAGCCGCATTGACTGCATCAGTTCTAGCTTGCATAGCCGCCTTTAACGCTGCTGCTTGTGCTGCTGCTCTTTCTTGTGCTTCTCTTTCAGCTTGTTGAGCCGCTAATTCTTCTGCACTTGGTCCACTTGAAGCGTAACTGGTAGAGTATCTTCTTGAGCCCCCACCAGTACCGCCACCTCCACCACTATTACTTGGTGGATTGTTCTTCTGTTTGTATGGATACGGTTGGACTCTGTATCCCGCATTTTTCATTGCACCATGTACTGCGGAAGAACCAGTAACTTTTTTACCAGTTTTCTTGTTTACGTATGTTCGGTCTTTGCTTCCACCGCCACCATTATTGATAAATGCCATAGGTTTCCCTCCTAAAAGTCGTTGTTTGCATATGCTTTTTCATACACATGTTTTATGTTCTTGATTGCTAATACTGCCTTATTATTCGGATAGTTAGGATTCCTTTTGCAGAAGTCCTCATAACCGTTTATAGCTTCTATTGCATCATTAAATTCTTCTTCATCATGATGTACACCTCTTTTGATTTCTCCATTGAATCTCAAGATACGTGTACGATATGTTTCTGCTTGATTCTTGTCTACCTTGTAGTCAAGTTCTTTCAGTTTTTGTAACATTACTTTATTGCTAGTATTTGAAAATGTATTCTGTACCCAGTTTCCAAACCATTGACTGCCTAGCATTGCAACAATGATGGCAACAACAGTAGAAGAATCTACTGCCATTACCCCTCTCCGTTTGTTTCTTCTTGTTTCTCTTCGCCGACTAAATCAACCACTGCTTCTTCATCAGCATCTAATTCGGGTTTCATATTTGCTTGAGATACACCAATCAATGTACCTACAAATACACCTAATGCAGTACATGTAGTTGAAATTGCATCAGCATAAGGCAAGTCCCACACTGGGAACACTGCCTTTACAAGTGTTGCGATAGCGGGCAATACAATTAAACCTACCCACTTTAATACGTTATATTGTTTATCACTTAAAATCATAGTTATCTCCTTAGTTTGTTTTCCCGTTGATTGTTACGCCCTTTAGGTAAGGTGCTTCTTTCATTCCTCTTGTGTATCCGAAAACATATCCTTCAAGTTTTCCGTACTGAACACGGAACCAAATGTCATTGCCATTGATTGCATAGTTTCCGTAGTAGTAAAGATTTGCACCCTTCTTGACTGTTTTCAGTACCTTTGTCTTTGTTGAGCCATCGGCACGGATATTCAAGTCAACCTTAGTTGTAAACTTTCTGCCTTTTCCATATCCAGTTTGGAAATAATGCTTGATAGTTCCACCGCTTGATGCATTGACTGTATATGGAACTGTAGAAGTTGTTTTCCATGAGAGTCCTCCACCGTTCTTGATGTAGGAATAGCCATTCAGCAAGAACATCATTCTGTTTGCTGGAAGCATGTTTGCTAGGTTGTAGCCACCTACACGGTTTCTGTACTTTGTTCTAACGTGTCCCGCACATACTTCTAGATGAATATGGTTGCCAGTAGCTCTTCCACTTGTGCCTTCTTGATACATGATTTCGTTGAACTTGTAGTAGTGACCTACTGAAAAGTTTCTATTTGAGTGTGTAAGTGCAAGCGTGATGTATCTTAGGTAGCCATCTGCACATAGTACCTTCTTTGCCTTGCCATTCTTGTCGCAAGACCAGAAGAATCTAGTATTGCCAGTGTTTGCATTGCCCCAAGCACCAGCACAGTACCAGTACGTGTTAGGCATCTTGTTTCTCCAAACGTCTCTTCCTGTGTCCATGCCCGCAAGGTCTACTTCATATGAAACATGTGAGTAGTGATTTCTTCCGTCATAGGCTGAACCAATCTGAGAAACGTTCAAGCATTTCATTCCAAAAGTTAATCTGTCGTAAGTTGTCATTGTTTTCTCCTTTAATAGTTGCGATTACTAGGTTCGAACTAGTGATAACGGAGTCAAAGTCCGTTGCCTTACCACTTGGCTAAATCGCAATAAGAAAAGCACTCGTTATGAGTGCCTTTGCTTAACCAGTTGTAGTTGGTGTTGTTGTCTGATGGCAGAACGGATTTGTTCCAGCATTGTATCCAAAGTTCATTGGATATTTGACTACACCAGTCATCTGTTGTGCTAGGAACAACTGATTGTTCATCTGCTCAAGCTGAGAGATTCTATCTTCAAGTCTAGACCTTTCCATCTGAGCAAATCTGTCATCAATTGTCTTTTGAATGTTTGCAGTATTGATAGCGTTGTTGTAATTAACACCGTCAATCGCACGTTGTGTCGTGCAGCAGCAATTAGAAATCTGTTGTTGCAGACTTGCTTGACCTACTGCAATGTCCTTTGCAGTATTAGTAATAGCAGCACCTAAAGTCATGGTCTGATTCTGTGTCAAGTCTGACAGTCTACCTACAGTGTTTTCTAAATTGTTGAAGTTCATTGCGTTGCACAGTCCCGCTTCTGTTACGGGGTCGGAATTGCTCTTGTTTCCAAATCAATTACCCATAAAGGCAAACAAGAATAATACGATTATCCACCATGCACCGCCACCAAATTCGTTGCCATTGTCGTTATTTCTAACAGCACTTGCAACATCAGCTAAAGAATAATCCATAGTTTCTCCTTCAACTCTTTAAGAGTTTATTTCAAAATGTTCATAAGAGAATTAGCTTGTCTAGACAATTGTTCGAACTGTTCTCTCGACATTTTGCCACTATTTAAAAGACTCATTACTAAAGCTTTTGGGTCTTGTCCTTGAATGGACTTTTTAAACTGATTGAATGATTCAACCATGTTGTTACTCTGTGGTTGATTCAGTCTGTTTAGAATTGGATTGTTCGTCATATAGTTTCTCCAATCTGCTTAGTCTTTCTTCAATGCTTTTCATAACATCTGCTTCCTTATGCTCAGTAATATCAAACGGAGTAATTGATTTATATCCCGCACCGTCTGATTTTACCAGCCATACAATCGGCTGAGTTTCATCAAGCAGTAATGCACTGGCATTCGGCGGCAATTGATATGCATTTGCACCGTTGTATCCATTGACCTTTACTACTTGAGGTACAGTGTTATATGAGTACATATTGTCGTAATTCTGTTGAAACGGGTTAAAATAGTTCATATTGTCAACCTCTGCTATATTAGTTAATACTGTTAACCTTTAACCATACCATAGCATTTTTCTTAGGGAAGAAAAGTACTATTCATAAGATTTTTATGTGAAATAATGTGATTAGTTTTTTAATGCTTCTGCCACTGCATCGTGCCATCTTTTTGGAACATCATCTAATGTCATACGATTCATTGTGATTTGTCTTACGTACCATTTAACCATGATTATTCTCCTCCTACGATTTCTGCAAGTGAAGCAATTGCTTCATTGATTGCCGTGATATCAGCAGAGTTCTGATTGACTGTATCTTGAAGTGTTGGCTTGTTCATCACAAATTCAAGAACATCTGCCATTGTGTTTCCAAGATTTGCATTGTAATGCATCATGATTGATTCAATCTTTGTGTAGCCACTGTATGTTGCTACCACTGTAGTACCGTCATCACTGTAGAGGTCAAAGTTTCCACCAAACTTTGCAAGTTCAGACTTGAGTGTATCAACTGTCATTCCGTCTGCTACAAATGCCATCTGTAATGCTTCGGGGGAGTAATTTGCTCCGTTGTCTAATACGTCATAAAACTTGCCATTGATTTTTAATTTGTTCATATATTCTCCTTAATTAAGCTGTTCTTTCCCAAATGTATACTGCTAGGTATGGCTGCATAGTTGAAGCACTTCCAGTATCTCCGTGACTGTGTGCGGCTCCACCACCCGTATAGTTCGTGCTGCCAAATGTTTCAGTAGAAACCTTGTTCCAACCATAAGCACAAAAATATGTGTTACCAGCTCTGTACTCAGCGTTACTCCATGCAGGTTTACTGAATTTATGTACGTGTGCAGTCATTTCATTCTGTGTAATTGCATGTGCTTGTGTAGTATGAGTGTGTGATGCATTGCCACCAGTACTACCTAATGGGTATGTAGTATTTGCACCAATCAAGCATCTGCCATCAGCAGTCTTTTTCCATGTTCCACCCCAAGCAGTCTGAGGATTGAAAGAAGCACTTGTGCTGATATAGATTGAGCCGACTGGATAGATTCTATCAATCAGTTCTTTTCCGCCAAGCCCGTACTCTGTTCCGTTCTTTAAGATTTTTCCCATTGTTAGTCTCCAATAAAGTAAATACTTCCGTTTTTCTTGTCTTCATCTGTCAAAGATTCATAACTGTCTTTAGTGATAAAAACGTGTTTTGCTTCTTTCAATGCATCGTCTACATTTGCCTTGTAGTCGTTAAGCATCTTTTGAATCTGACTGATTGCTTCGGGATTGCCCGAAGCACCACTGATAGAAGCAATTGCATTGAATACATCTTTGTTAATGTACTCAGCCAACTGTTTTGATGGTCGCATCAGCTGCTCTCGTGTCTCAGATTCAGAGATTGGGTCGGGATATGCAGAAGCATCTTCAAACCCTTTCTTTGGAGTAAATTCAAATTTATCCATTACTTAATCTCCTTGACAATCGTGTATTCAAACTTGATGGAAGAAATACTCATGTCTTTACCTTTGTCAGTCTTTGAGAATCCACTTTCAAGTCTGCAACCCCACAAGCAAATCTTCTTGAGTGAGCACTTTCTTGTATAGGTCTTTGCATACTTGTATGTAGTCCAACCGAATGTGTTGTAGTGGAACTGGTCCCAAAGGCTCAGAGTAACCACAATTGGTTCAGCATCTTCTTCTCCGTTTGAATTTTCGTCTGTTATGTATGTAATTTTTGTATTGCAAGCAGTGTCGGCACGGGCTTCAAAGAATGCCTTTTTGACTGTTTTCAGTGATTCAAAGTGACTTCCGTCAAACATTGGTGTCTCGTACACTGCGTAGATTTCATTGCCATAGTCGTCACATGAATTTGTGAACTTGCAGAATTTAGCATCAGAAATGAAGAACAGTTCTCTGTCAAGTGCAACTGCATTCGTGACAATCTGACCGTTGTAGCCGATATTCTCCCAGTAGAACCATGCAGTATTTTCAGCCAGTTCATCAAGGGAATACCTTGTACTGGAGTCAGTGTATGGTGCTAGATTGTAGTCCCACATCCATACATGGTTATTAATAAACAGTATGTATTTGCCATCGAAGTCGATTGACTTGCACTTGTCTAGATTCTCTTCATCTAGCAGTCCCTTGGCACGTACACCACCGTTGATATTTCTAGAAATAGGTCTTACATTCCGCTCATCTTCAATTAAGGAAGAGCACAGTGTACATACACCGTATGTCTTGTTGAGCCATGTAAGACGGGAATCAATCAGCTGAACAGAGTCGGGGCAGTCGCAGCCGATACTGTTGTTGACTGGTTTTGTATTGAAGTAGTATCGAGTAGTATCTGTCGAATCCACACCAAACTGATATGTAGCTTCATACAGTTCAGTAGGCTTGAAGATAATCAGTCTGCTATACTGCAAGCCGAATCCCGTGATATCATCTTCTGAATTGCCGATTTCCATATAGTTCGTTTCGGGAAAGTAGGAAGCATCAGCAGTATCTGAATAGTAGAAGCGTGATGTACCATTGCCCGCAAGGAACAGATGCGAGTTGTTACCTCCACCGTATGCAGTCCAGTATTTGCACTTCTCGATAACACCTACATAATCGGGATTGGTAACTGAAATAGTTACCCAAACGTTATCGTTTGTTCCCTTCTGTGGGGCAGTCGTGAAGATGATTTTGTAGTTCGTTCTATCAACTGTAAAACTTCCATCGCCCTCTACATGGTCTGTAGAAGCAATCTTGACTTCTACTTTAGTAGAGTCAATTGGAATAACCTTGCCGTCCTTGTCCTTCTGAATCGCTTCACTTGGGAACTTGAACTCTTTTGTAGTACCGTCTCCTCTGAATGAAACTTGATACTTTGTACCTAGCATGTTGTATGCATATGGTGTCGTATCTCCACCCGTACCGTCGGGCTTGCAGTTCATCAGTACTTGAGGCACGAACGGTTCAACTGGCTTGATTGCAGTCGTTCCATGTTCAAGTTTCAAGTAAATGTGCGTGTTCATGAAGAACAAGTCTTTATTAAAAACAAAGAAGAAGCCTTCTTCCGAGAGCTTTGCATCTTTGTACTTGCTAGTCATTTTATGAGCCTTTGTATCGTACTCATAGATTTCTCCATTCGTCTGAATGAAGATATTGTTTTTGTAGCGAATGCTTGCAAATACCTCTACATTGAAGTCATATGCAAGTCTCTGCCCGTATCTTTTGCCGAATACACCATTCTTGTACATCATGTTCGTCAGCTTTGGAGACTGATTCACATTCAATGTATATTCAAGGTCTTGGATATTCAGTCCTCCGCTTGCGGGAGCAATGATAGGGAGCATCTGAAATTCTGCAGCCTTGTGCGTTTTCTGAGAGATAATTGGCATTGTCAGTCTCCGTATACATCAGTAATAGATACTTCATTGCCTTTCATGTACTTCATCTGTGCATTCTGATAGTAGGTATGAAAGATATCGTATTTTGACAAGTCATCATCAATGAAGAAGTTAGCCGCCAGCCCATATGGCAGAATCTCATAGTTGATTACATCGTGATAAGGAAGTTCATCTGTGTCACTCGTTACCATTGGAATCTCGTCCAGTGCATCTTCCCCGTCACGCAGTAGAAGTGAATTTTCCAAATCAAAGTTCTCTGAGAGAAGAACATTAGTCCAAGGAATATAGTAGTTGTCATAGTCCTTTGAAGATTGCTTTTCAAACATCAGTGACTTTGCACGTTCATATAATTCTTTAACTGTCATGTGTCTCCTTTCAGAGAACTCTGAAAAGTTCTCTTATGATTAACCGCCGAACTCAGCAGTAATTACACCGTGTAGGTCGAATGTGCCAGTAGGTTCGCCAGTTGTAGCATTGACTAATGTCTTGCGTACAAATGCATCGCCATAATAACGACCTTCAATAAGCAAGCCCGAAATACCTGGAACGTCACTGTACTGTTTCAATTCAGCAATCTTTGTAGGTGCGAATACTTCATTCTTGTGTGTGAATAAAGCAAATGTATTTTCCGGTAGATATTCATCCGGAACTTCGATGATGTTCCAGTTCATGCACTTACCTACAAGACCGTTTGTCAAATGCTTTTCGCCCAGCTTTTCAATTGAAATGAAGTCAGGGTTCATAAGCAAGAAAGCGTATGTTGTAGATGTAGGTACATATGCATAGCAGTTTGCACCCATTGGAATCTTCTGATTCACAAACATGGAACGTGCCTTTACGAACATGTCTACTACTGTGTCCTTTGTAGGTGCAGCAGTGATTACATTCTTTGTAGCAGTTTTAGCAGCAGTTGCCCATGTCTGCAATGCGTGCTTGTCGAAGAATGGTGTAACCTGTTCGCCAATCTGTTGCTTGATAACTTTTCCCGCTCTCTTTAAAGCAGCGTTATCCTTTGAGTTACCTTTATCAATTGTCATTGAGAAGGACTTGTCGAGACTTAATGTCATATCTTGGGAATCATCTTCCAATTCCTTAGGCTGACCATATCTCCATGTGCCACTTCTCTTATAGTCTTGTAAAGGCTGTGTTACTGCGGAATATACATGAATTGTTCTGATACCGTCGAATGTATATTCTGTATTTGTCTTGCCCGCAATGATAGATGATTGCAAGTAAGCCTGTGCCAGTTCGTCTGAATACTTTTCAGCGTAGTTTGTTGCGGATTGTGCCATGATTTAATCTCCTTATTTTCCAAGCAGACCTTCAAGGAACGGGTCGCCGCCGACACTGGAATTATTTGAATTTAAACCACTGTTCGCATTCTTCTTGTTCTTACTGTTGACTGCATTGTTAGTAGCCTTTGTGCGGAGTGATTTGTTTTCCCAACGCAAGTATGCTTCCATAGGACTCATTCCACCGTTGATATCGTCGATTACTTCCGTGTCTAGGTGTTCAATGTCGATATCGGGATTGTAGTTATACAGAGCTTGTACCTGGTCTCTAAAGTATGCATTCTCTTGTTCTTGTCTCTTTGCTTGAGATTCTGCATCTTGTCTAGCTTTGGCATCACGCTTGTTCTGATAGACTGCATTTGCGTATTCATGTGCTGCATCGTCGTCAACATCGGGATGCTTCTTCTGATACTCATTTGCAATCTGCGTGATTTCTGACTGTTCTTGAAAGTCGTTTAATCTTTCTGCGTATTCGTCAATTGTCATGCCCGCTCTTTCAGCGATAGCCGAAATTGACTTGAGAGCACCGTTCTCCAGTGCATCGAGTTTGCCCTTTACCTTGTCGTAATTCATGCCTTTCTGTGCAAGCATGATAGCTTCATCTTGTGTAAGGGCTTTATCTTCGCCATTGTAGCGAATGTTCAAGAAGTCTTTAGCTTCTTCTGACTGTGTGTCTTGATTCTCATCTTCGTGAGTTTCTTCTGTTTCATCTGTATTCTCATCTGTATTCTCATCTGTAGAATCATCAGTAGAATCGTCTGCAAACATTGTTTCAAACACATCGTCATTTTCGGTTTCAGATGATGATTGGTTTACCATTTCTTCTGCCATTTAAAATTCTCCCAGTGCTATGGTTGGCACTAAAAAAGGCACTTCTTTAGAAGTGTCTTTTCTCAAGCATATTGTAGTTTTTACATATTATTGGACTCAGTCCTACTGATAGAACTCTTTGCTTGCAGCGTAAGTGTCTTGAAGCTGCTCATTTGTAGGGTCTCCACCGCCCGCTCTGTTGTCTACACCGTCCTTCATTCCTTGTGTTTCTGTAGTAGGTTGAAGTGCTTCATCTGTCATAGGCTGAACTGGAGGCATCATCTGTGCTTGGAGCTGAGTTTGGTCTTGCACCTTCTTGATGGAGTCGATAAGTTCCTTCTTGTTTGGAAGATACTTGTCGGGAATACCTTCCAAGTATGCTACTGCATCAGTAATAACTCCCTTGTCCCAAAGACCGTCAAGTGTCTGTACTTGTGTAGCTTCACTCCAGTAGCTTGACTGACCGATTTCTACATTCAAGTCGTAGTTGAGATTCTTGATTGTACTGAAATCAATCTGCATCGTAGTCTTGTAGATTACTTTAGGTACACTTCCCACTGGCTGAATCTGCTGACCAGTAAGAGGGTCAATCTGTGGAGGGATTTCCGTTCCGTCCGTAGGGTTCATATACGCAAGTCTGTCAACCAAGCCTAAGTCCTTGGCTTGTGCTTCTGTAATACGGACTTGTCTGATACCGTATGATTCCGACATGATATCAATGATGCTTCTTACGATATCCTCATAGAACTGATAGAAGTCGAGCTTCTGAATCTCTAGAGGTACGCTTGATGCCTGCTGAACTGCAACGATGGCAGATGTATTGTTAGGGTTTGACAGTTCGCCCAGTGCAGCATCAGAAGCACCCATGAAGTCCTTTGTATACTGAATCGTAGAGTCAATCAGCTGAATAATCTGATTTGAGAAGTCGGGAGCCTTGACGGAATCCATCATCTTGCCCGCCATATCCATGTTAGGCAGTGATACCGCCTTTGTTACATCATTCGTAAGTTTTCCTAGCTTTGTTGAATCGTAGAAAATCTTAGGGAATCCCATATTTGTCATGTAGACCATGCACATTGCGAAAATCTTGTTGATGAAGATTTGGTTAGGAATCAGTCCAGTAATAGGAGACTGACCGTGATATGAGTTCTTTCTGCGTTCCCAAGTCATGTATGCAACTGGATAGTTCACATATCCCGTGTCTGTTTCTTCCTTGAGCACTACATTTTCTGTACATTTCATGTAATGCACGGAAGTAGTGTTCTTTGTTATCTCTGTTTTAGTAAGAGGGTCGATACCGACAGTCTCTTCCTTCTTGACCTTCCAAAACTTTGTAATTACAGTAACCAGTTCGTTGGAATCCGTGTTAATCAAGATACCATTAGGGTCAGAATCAGAGTGAATGCTCTCGATATCTTCCTTTGAAACTCCCCATGCTTCCGCCATGTCCTTTACAGTGTCCTTGTAAAGACGCTGAACAATCAAAATATAAGGCTGAGACTGTACATCAATACTGTATGGATTGCCAAAGATGACATTTGTATTGTCGATAATTTCTGTCCGCACCTCGCCCTTTGCATCTTGGTTCGTTTCTATATCGGGGTCGAATGTTACGAACATGCATGTATCCCCGTCTACTGCACAGTTCTTCATATTTGTACGACACTTGAAGTTTGTCTTGTCTCTTTCAAGTACCTTTTCAATTTCTTTTGAAATAACGCTGCAGAATGCCTTGTTCTGCGTAGAAGTGTCAAACGGTTCGATATTTACTCCTACATTGTCAGATACAATCATTGCAGTGTAGTACGTACATACACGCTTGATGAGGTTGAATACTGGCTTCATCAGATTAGGTGCATTTACACCGCTCCACTGGTCGCCTAGATAGAACTTTTCGTTCTTTTCGACCGTCTCATACAGTCCTTGTGACTGATTGTATGTCTGTCCGTTGGAATATTCATCCCATATAGCCCTTGGAGTTGTCTTAATTTTCATTTCCACCTCCCCATGAGAGTACATTGATGACCTGTCTCAACTGTTCTTTCTCTTCTTTTGTAAGTCCGTCCTTGTCAACGAGTCTCTGAGCTTCTGCCTTTCCGTCTGCATAGCCCTTGTTATATGACTTGCAGCCCATGAATGCACCGCTCATCAGCCCGCACATGGCACAACATACGATAATAAGTAAAATCTGCATATCAGCCTCCGTAATTGATAAAATCGAGGTCATCTTGCGAGTATTCAAACTCCTCTGATACCTCATTATTCTGTACATATTCAGCTTGTGGCATTGTGTAGTACGTAATTGCAGCAGCCATTACACAGTCATCGTGTGCTCCTTCTGCTGCTTCCGCTCTTCCCTTGTCATTCTTGACGAAGCTGAGTGCTTCATGTAGGAAATCAGTGTCACAAATCAAATCCAAATGCTCATTTACAACATCTGTAAGCAAATCAATTGCCAATGGTCTAGTAAGTGATGTAGTTCTAAAACCGAATTTCTTCTGCAAAGTCTTTTTGTACTGGTCTACCGACTCTCGTACATACATATTCAAGTATCCGAACTCTTGAAGCTTCATTGTCGGGTAGGTAGAAAAGTTTGTTTCGGGACAGAGCATCGCATAGTTGTAGTAGCATCCTAGTCTCATGTACTGCTCAACGAACATTTTCTCGCCATTCTGAGCACGGTACTTGGCTACCATCTTTCCACCTTGGTCTTTATCAACCACATAGGCTACAAACCAGTCTGAGCCTTCTCCCGCAGTATCTGCACCGCTTGAGTATGTATGACCGAACTGAGGTGGCTCATAGATAGTTACGTATCCGCCTTGTGTCTCATAGAAATTGCCTTGGTCAGTGAACATTCCTACCTTGCCAGCCACTGGGTGCTCTTCAAGCTCTCTGATTCGTTTCATTACTGTCTGTGTATTGAATACTGGTCGTCCACTCAGGATAAACGCTTCTTCGGGATTGCTTGGGTATTCTTGACGGAACTTGTCTATATCGTTGCCACATAGGTTTCTGATGGCATTTCTACGCCACATAATCTGCTCGTCATCAAGGTCGTACTCTTTCTTGAGACTGCGTTCCTCTTCTGTCAGTGTTTCTCCGTGGTACGGAAGTCGATATTCTTCCATTTCAAACCATGGTACAAACAAAGGAATCATGTCAGATTCGCCACGTACTGCCATATCCCAAAGATTCTTGAAGTAGTTGTATCCATTCGCAGTACTTTCAATTACAAGCATACTGAAACCATGCTGAGGAAGTGTCTGCAACAGACCAGTCATCTGGTCGGCTACTGTCTGCCCGTCTTGCTCCTCCCAAAAGGCTAATTCTGAACAGTGAATATAATTAAATGTATTGGAACGTCCTAAACCGCCTTGTCCCGCAGTCGCAACTCTGATATTGCTGCGTAAGCCTTTCTTGTCCTCGTCATCCGTCTTGCTTGGATTCTCAAACCTCAGTTCCTTTGCATTGGAATATTTGAGCATCGGTTTCAAGCCCTTAGGCAAGTTCTCATAGTATCTCTTGCACATATCAAAGATATGCGTACTACTGTCACTCGTATGTGCTACAACTAACGCACTTCTAAAGAAATTCGTCATGCACAGGCTCGTCATGACTGCTTCTGTGACCGTAGAGAAGCCCATCTGTCTAGCCTTGAGGATAATGACCTTCATCGGCTTGTCCTCGTTGTAATGCTCTTTAAATATGTCGTAGAAGCGATTCTGTGCGTGGTTCATGACCAGTGGTCGTAATTCCCCACTCTTGGTCTGAATGTTCATGAATCGCTCTATATACTCTTTCAGAGTAATTCCTAAGCCTTCATTCATGCTTTCATCTTTCCACCAGTCAATGCCTGCTCTAATGTAATCGCACCACTGTCTACTGCTTCAATCGTTCCCTTGTCACTCCAGCCCATATTCTTCAAGCCGAAGATGGCACCAGTGACCGTACTCTTATCCATCATCTGATGCTCGTACATGTCTTGAAACATTGCTTGTGCGTATTCGATAGCATCATCATATTTTCGATTCTTACTCAGTTCGTTCCACTTTCTCTTGCCGATTCCACAGTACAGTAGCAGTCCCGCCTTTGTAGGCTGCTCTTCCTTGTCAAAATACTCGTGTACCTTATCCTCAAACTCATTTGGAGTTAGACTTAGGTTGAATCTTTTCTGTGGTCTTCCCATTTCTTCCACCTCTTATTCTTGAATTTGTTATCTTCTCTACTGTCTCTGTACTGACTTTGATTCTCAAGTCGGGCAGTACCATAATCCATTCCCCGTCGCTTTCAGCGAAATACTCTATCTTGTCAGTATTGATAATGTAGTTGTCTTTTCTAATGAACATATGTGCTCCTTGTATACCCCTCATACTAGGGATTTTTACTTGGGACTCAGTCCATTGAATGCTTGTGGGGGTGCAATTTGGGGTTCTCTCTCTGAGGGGATATTTCTCTCTATGGCAATAACAACCACACAACAACAATAACGTTCCACATATCCCACGGGTGCAAAATCCCCTGTAGGGGGGTGGCTCTCCTCTTGTATGATATATAGCTATATGCTTAGGGCTTGGGGCTTTGGTGGTGGTGTAAGGGGGTTATAGGGGTTCATATCATGATTAGAATATAAACAAATATCCATTGAGATATTCAACAACAACATTATCAGCCCTATTTGCTGGGGTTTGTATTCCAGTTTCTACCAATTTCAACCATGTGAAATAATTAGGTTTCTTCACAAGTTGTAGTTTGTGAAATAATCAGCTTTGTTAACTTTTGCAACCAATTTTGTTGACCCAAGGTCAAATATTAATGACTTAATGACTTGTGGTCATTTTTTTAAAGGTTACGTTACGTTATCCTATTTTGAGTTTTTTCTATTTTATATTTATTTGTGAATTTCTTCTATTTCTTCACAATACAAATATATTTGTGAAATATATTGTTTATTTCACAATGGTAATAAACCTGTTTTCTCTATATATCTCTTTATATCCTATTATATGACTTGAAAGCACTTGTGAAAATTGTTCCTTTTTTCACTACTTTCCAAAAATACCCTATTTCAAACTTTTTTTAAAAATTTTTTTATACGAATTTTTAGCATATTTATGCGGTTTTTTGCATTTCTCAAAAAAATAATTTAAAAAAATTTAAACAAAAGGGTTGACTTCACCTATAGCGTGGATTAATCTATAGACGTACCAACCGAAAGGGGAAAGTACAAAGGCAATAGTTACTTTAATAATGCCTTAATTACTGTTCTATAAAATCTATATAAGTCTACTTGGAGGTGTAGCAATAGTGTTTATGTAATAACGTCCGATACGTCACGGTATGCCGTGAACAAACGCATGACTGGAAAGCATAAATAAGCGAAATAAAACGCTGAGAGTTCTTTGAAAATTAAATAACCATGTTGTAAGAAAACGACTTGATGATACTACTTGCGATGATACTGAAAACAGTGAGCGAGCGACTATATGAGTAATAAGACGGATAAGGCATAGGCATACCTATGTACTGCCCACTTGATAGGAAAAGGCAAACATGAGCAAAATGGCAACAACCATATGGAAGTAATGGGACCATATCAACCAATGATATCTTGCTAGGTGTAAAAGATTATTTATTGTTACGGAAGTTTCGGGCGATAGCTTTAAAAATCGCCTATCTTATGGTCAAAGAAAGCTAACTACTTTCAATAACCACCAAACAAATAATCATTGTATAGGAGGAAAAACACATGAAAAACACAATGAAAATCAATGCTAAAAATGAAGTATTCGAATCACTCGCACACTACTTGACACTTAGACATGCTTACAAGAACGAAGATGATGCACTCATCGACTGTTACACAAATTCCAGCGAGATTATCGACACTCTTATCTATCTCGATGCCGTTGGTGAGCCTAACGCTCAAAGTTTCTACTATTCTTATGTAGCATGTTTAGGAAGTGAGGACTAACAACATGGAAGACAAGCAAGCTATTTGTGATGCTTTTTTAACTACTCTCCAGTTAACACGTCGTTATGAAGATATCCAAAGTATCGACTATGATGCAGCCACTGAGACCGTTACGGTTACTTATAACGAGATATCGCATAGATCCATCAATGTTGAGTGTGACAGTGGTATAGCCATGATTCAAGACATCTTGAAAAACATCTAACGAGAGGGGTTTATCCCCTCTTATGTAATGCAACCATAGACGGTTACAAGTCCGTTTTAGAAATGCAGAGTACATATAGGAATCATTTTGTATGTGCAAAGAGCACGAGGAGGAAGAAAAATGACTACTACTAAAACATTCAAAGGCAACGGTGCCGACAAGATTCTTGCTGAGAAAATCATCGAAAAAGTGACTGAAACTAACACTTTACCATGGCAAAAACCATGGGATAGACGTATCAATGCTTACAGTTACGCAAGTAAGAAGCCATTCTGTCTAGTTAACGCTTTCTTGCTGAACCATGAGGGTGGTTATGTATCATTCAATGAAATTAAGAAAAAGGGCTATCAGTTCAAGCCTGAGTATGAGGGTGTGAAGGGTCTAGCTGAACCAGTATTTATGAGGTGGCTTACTGAAAAGGAAATTTTAGACAAGGACGGAAAACCACAACTCAACGCTGAGGGCGAACCATTGACAAGAGACTATTGGGGTACAAGATTCTTTAGTGAATGGTCGATTGGATTCTTACAAGACAAGGACGGAAAACCGTTATCAGATGGAGAAAGCAAGGAACCGTTATATAACTACAACGCTGAACAGTTGATTGCTAACTACTTCAATCGTCATGGGGTAACACTCATTAGAAATGCTAACCTAAATAAAGCGTTCTTTAGTCCATCAACAATGACAGTCAATATTCCAAATGACAACCGTTTCGAAGATTCTACTCTTTACTACTCTACAGTATTCCATGAAATGGTACATAGTACTGGAATCGAACTCGGTAGAAAGATGGACGTAGACAAGAAAAGCAAAGACTACAGTTTTGAAGAATTGGTAGCTGAAATTGGTGCATGGATTCTAAGAGGTTTGTGTGGTATCGAAACCGTAAAAGCAGAAGAAAACAGTACTGCATACTTACAAGGTTGGTGTAGTACATTCAAAGAGAAGCCTTATTGGATTATGATGGCTTACTCAATGGCTGACAAGGCGGTGAAGTGCATTACTGAGGGCTTGGATTCCACTAAGGAACTTCCATATACAGAAGTAAAGGCACTGCCAGCACCTAAGGAAACAAAAAAAGCAACAAAAAAGACAACAAAAAAGGCTCGCAAGGTTGAAAAGCAGAGCCTTTTTGATGAAGTCTCAAGAGAACAGAAACGTGGAATTAAGAAAATGCATACATATTGTGAAAAGAGGTTCAATAAAACTGGACGTGAAGAATATACAAAACAGTGTGAATGTAGATGGGATAAGGACTATATCCCTACTGTATACCACGGAATCACAGACGGTTACATGGCTTTTATGACAGAAAACAACATTGACACATTTAAGCCACTAACAACAGAAGAAACAAAGCCAAACATTGAACGTATGTTCCAACTATGTAAGGCAGAATGCAGCGATGTGATTGGATTGAAAGATATCAACATTGACGAGCTGAAAGCAAACGCTAAAAAGTCATGCAAGGGCGATATCAATGTTGGAACATACAAATTACTTAATAGTTATGTAGATGCAAAAAGACTGCTGACAGTGCTTGAACTAATGGAATACAAAGACAAGGATATTGTTATCAATGTTCCAAAAGATAACTGGAAGCCTATCATGTTTAGAAGTACAGACCTCAAGAACTATGCCCTCTTATGTCCTATTAGACACAATGAAGCCTAACAACAGAGTTAGGCTTTTTGAAAGGAGAAGATTATGGAAAACGTATATAAGATAGCTACTGATTTACTACAGTTTGCTCGTGACTATGACACATACGAGTACATGGATACACACAACACAAGTGAAATAACAGTTGAAGTTATCAATGATACAGTTGCTCAACTGCTGAATGACAAGCAATTTCATGGCATTTGTGAATGGCTATACAACATTTACAGTGAAGAAAGCGTATATGGCTGCACAAACAATGCTCATGAAAGTATCGCACTGCTGAGAAGACTGGAGGGAACATGGACACGCTGAAATTTTGTATCAAGGTTTTTCTACTCGCAAGTATTGTTAGTATTATCGCAATATTTACATTTATTGGTTTGGTAAACTGGTGGTTTGCAGTTATTTAGGAGGAAGATATGGCAAAAGTTTATTTCATTTCAAGAGTAGTACATGAGTTTTACAGATTTGATGCAGAAGCATTTGAAGTCGGTGGGTGTTTCAATGCACATAACCGTGAGGAAGAAGCTATAGACGTGTATACGTCAAAGCTAAAAGCTGAAAGAGCATTTAAGAAGTACCGTACGCACATGTGGTATTCAAACAAGAACATTGTTGTAGAAGAATATGCAATCGTTGAGCGTGAATATGACTTTGTTGAAATGCGTAAGGACTATGATGAACTTCATACAAATGATGACTGTATTGAAGCACTGAAAAAGAATCCATGGGACTACAACGACTATGAACTATGCTATGAAGATGTACTGGAGTGTTCCCCTCGCCTATATACGGGATATGTAGAGTGGGAAGATAACACGGAAAAGGCAAAAGCATTTTCTAATTACAATGTAGCTTGCAGATGG
>OJJU01000071.1_pt1 | contig 43101 bp, 42 predicted proteins | sample 1596141 | NCBI WGS metagenome assembly OJJU01 (sample SAMEA4350150, study PRJEB24818) | metagenome | biome: human; feature: gut; material: faeces | place: Denmark | collected 2013-09
GTATAATTCTTGGGAGGCCACGGAATTTAATGTAAATGTGGCGGATCAGACCCGCTTGGCGGAGATTGCCGCTGGGATCGGAGTGGAGCTGTTTGTGATGGATGACGGCTGGTTCGGAAAAAGAAATGACGACAATTCTTCCTTGGGGGACTGGCAGGTCAATGAAACGAAACTGGGAGGCAGTCTGGCAGAGCTTATTACCCGTGTGCATCAGCAGGGTGTGAAATTTGGCATCTGGATTGAGCCGGAGATGATCAATGAAGACAGTGACCTTTACCGGGCACATCCGGACTGGGCAATTCAGATTCCGGGGAAAAAGCCGGTGCGCTCGAGAAACCAGTTACTGCTTGATTTTTCCAGAAAAGAAGTGCGCGACTGTGTATTTGACCAGATCTGTGCCGTGCTCGATCAGGGAAAAATTGACTATGTCAAGTGGGATATGAACCGCAGCATGGCAGATGTCTATGCCGGAAATCTTTCCTATGATTACGTGCTTGGTGTCTATGATTTTATGGAGCGCCTGTGCAGCCGGTATCCGGATCTTCTGCTTGAGGGATGCAGCGGTGGCGGCGGTAGATTTGACGCGGGAATACTTTATTATTCCCCACAGATCTGGTGCAGTGACAATACCGATGCGATCAACCGCACAAGAATCCAGTACGGAACTTCGTTTTTCTATCCGATTTCCGCGATGGGGGCGCACGTTTCGGCGGTGCCGAACCACCAGACCGGACGGGTGACAAGTTTTCACACCCGCGGGGTGACGGCGATGGCGGGAACCTTCGGTTACGAATTAAACCCAGCGCTTTTATCCGATGAGGAAAAGCAGCAGATCCGGGAGCAGATCAAAACGTATAAGAAGTACGAAACGCTCATTAACGAGGGAACCTACTGGCGGCTGTCTGATCCGTTTACAGATGAAATTGCGGCATGGATGTCGGTATCAGAGGAACAGGATCATGCACTGGTAAGTGTGGTGCGTCTTATGGCTGAGGCAAATCAGGCGACCGTTTATGTCTGCCTGCGGGGGTTAAAACCGGATGCTGTGTATCTGGAAGAACAAAGCGGCAGACAGTATTCCGGTGCGGCACTGATGCATGCGGGAATTCCGCTTCCGCCGTTTACCGGGGAATATGAGGCGTATCAGTTTGCCTTTACCGAACTGAAAGAGGCGGGAAGATTATATGAAAAAGTGCAGAAATGGTGTGACGGGAATGCCGAAAACCGGGTGGTCATCAGCATTTACGGTGGCTCCGGTTCCGGAAAAACAACGCTTGCAACGGCATTGCAGCAGTATTTTTTAAATGACGGAACCGGATGTTATCTGCTCTCTGGCGATGATTATCCACACCGGATTCCAAAACGCAACGATGAAGAACGGATGCGTGTGTATAAAGAGGCAGGGGAAGACGGACTGCGTGGATATCTCGGGACAAAGAAAGAGATTGACTTCGACCGGATCAATGAGGTGCTTGCGGCATTTCATGAGGGAAAAGATTCGATCACGTTGCGGCATATGGGACGGGAAGATGGCGAGATTTCATCGGAAGAAACCGATTTTTCCGGAATATCCGTATTACTTCTGGAGTGGACACACGGAGGCAGTGACGATTTACATGGTGTGGATCTGCCCGTCTTTCTGGAAAGTTCCCCGGAGGAGACAAAGGAGCGGCGCATCCGCAGAAACCGTGATGAGAATGCCGCAAGCCCGTTTATCTGCCGCGTGGTAGAACTGGAACAGGAAAAACTTGAAGTGCAGCGCAAAAATGCAGGATTAATCGTGGGAAAGGACGGAAGAGTTTATGAACCATAAACCGATGCTTAATGCATATCCAGACAGTCTTGGAGGAAATCTTGGGGATATCGTAACATTGCTGAAAACGGAGGCTTTACAGAATGTATTTTCTTCTTTTTACATTCTGCCGAGTCTGTACCATTCCGATCTCGACCGGGGATTTTCCGTGATCGACTATGACCTGAATGAGCAGCTTGCCGACCGGGAAGACCTTGACCAGTTAAAGAATATGGGAATCGATCTGAAACTCGATTTTATTTTAAACCATGCTTCTGCACAGTCCCCGCAGTTTCGGGATCTTGCGGAAAAAGGGGAGGCTTCTGCGTACCGCGATTTTTTCATCGACTGGAACCATTTCTGGGAAGGGCATGGAACCATGACGGAGGAAGGCTATATCCAGCCGGATGAAAGCTGCCTGAAGCAGATGTTTTTCCGCAAACCCGGGCTGCCGATCCTGATGGTGGAATTTCCGGATGGAAAAAAAGTGCCGTACTGGAATACCTTTTATCAGGAAGTGCATGGCAGACAGTATCTCGGACAGATGGATGTAAACATCCAGTCACCAAAAGTGTGGGAGTTTTATCGTGAAACACTGGAAAAAATAGCCTCTTACGGCGCGGCGATTGTGCGGCTGGATGCCTTTGCCTATGCGCCGAAGACACCGGGAAAGAAAAACTTTCTCAATGATCCGGAAACGTGGGAACTTTTACAGAAGATCCATGCGCTGGCAGAACCTTTGGGACTTACGCTTTTGCCGGAGATCCACGCAGCGTATGATGAAAAAAATATGAGACACTTGCAGAAAAAGGCTATGCAACCTATGACTTTTTCCTGCCGGGTCTGGTCATTGATGCGATCGAGAACCGGCGGGGAACGTATCTTGCGGCATGGGCGAAGGAGATTGTGGAAAAGAAGATCTCCACGGTCAACATGCTCGGCTGTCACGATGGCATCCCGCTTCTGGATTTAAAGGGGCTGCTTCCGGAAGAGGAAATCCAGTCGTTAATTGAACGGATCGTATCCCGCGGGGGCATGGTCAAAAATTTACATGGCCAAAAGAATCTGTATTATCAGGTAAATGCCACATATTACAGTGCATTGGGTGCGTCGGACGAAAAAATGCTTCTGGCGCGTGCTATACAGATGTTTATGCCGGGCAAACCGCAGGTCTGGTATCTGGATTTGTTTGCCGGAAAAAATGACCATGAAGCGGTGCAGCGCGCGGGTGAATCTGGACATAAGGAAATCAACCGGACAAATCTTTCCACTGATCAGATCACGGAAGGGTTGAAAAAAGATGTGGTTCAAAAACAGCTTGCGTTAATCCGCATGCGAAATACCCATAAGGCATTTTCGGAAGGCGCAGAGGTAGCAATCTCCGGAGGGGAGAGGTCTCTGGAAATCCGCTGGGAATATAATAGTGCATTTGCAACATTATATGTAAATTTTGAATCAGGAACATATACAATAGTAGAAAGCAGATAGTTAAGTTGGGCTGTCGATTGTACATGAAACCTAAACTTTATAATGGAAATAATCATAGATGCGGGAGTTTAGGAGGGACACCAGGGGACTGATCTTTCTGGATACCACAGTGGTAAGTGAAGCCTTTCTGCACCATGAGACAAGAAGACTGGATAATGCAGGCTGCTTTTCCTTTGGAGATGTCCCTTGCAAATGCCGAGGTGGAAATCGTCTATGACCCCATGAATACAGAGACAATAAAGGTTCTGTATCAGGACATGAAACCGATCATGGCACATCGGGTGAGTATTGGAGCCTTTTGTGATGGATGTTTGAATGCAGGGCTTCTTGACCAGATGGGACTGGAGGCAAGGTTCTACCGGGGAGATTCAAAGAGGCAGCTGCAGAAGGAAATAGCCCATCTGTTGGGGAAGGAAACTTTGGAAGAATTCCGCTTCCTCTTGAATTACAGGTTTGATTCAGCCAGCCCCATGAGCCTGATACTGGTAGGACAGACAGAGCTGTGGGATCAGAAGCTAAGGCTGCAAAGCTATGCAGCAATCCGACAGAGAATTGATATGAACATCGTGCTGAACCGCCTGGACAGGGCAGAAACGGCTGATAGATGAGCATATGGTGAGATTTGTAGCTGACCATGAAATGGTTGGAGGAATAGAGTAAGAAAACCGGGGCGAAAGCCCCGGAAGTCGTGACAGAAAGCTGAATGAGTTTGTGACAACGAGTGAGAGCGGAATTGAGACAGCTCATGGAATTTTTAACAATAATGAAGCTTGGTATAAGAGTAATTTATAAAAGTCCCTGGATCAGGATGATCAGGATCAGTACAGGCAGAATAAACTGGAAGTAAGGCTTTAGAAAACGACTGATCTTAATACCTTTTCCTGTATTAGCTTCTTCAAGATAATTGTCAAAGCCCCAGCCCCACCTCGTGACGCAGAAGAGCAGATAAACAAGAGAGCCGAGGGGAAGGAGCAGGTTGCTGACAAGGAAATCCTCGCTGTCAAGGACATCCCTTCCGCCGATCAGGTGGAGATCACTAAAGAGATTATATCCGAGTACACAAGGCAGGCTGGCGATGAGGATGATAATACAGTTGATCAGTGCGGCTTTCCTGCGGCTGATACCAAACATGTCCATACAGAAGGACATGATATTTTCAAATACAGCGATCACAGTTGAGAAGCTGGCAAAGGTCATAAACAGGAAAAACAGGGATCCCCAGATACGACCGCCAGCCATATTGACAAATACATTTGGTAATGTAATAAAGATAAGCTGCGGACCTGCATTGACCTCAACACCGTAGCTGAAGCAGGCGGGAAAAATGATAAGACCTGCCATAATGGCAACAAAGGTATCAAGGGCACAGATGCGGATTCCCTCACCTGCCAGGGTATTATCCTTACTCATATAGCTTCCAAAGATCTCCATGGCAGCAACCCCAAGGCTTAATGTGAAAAAGGCCTGGTTCATGGCAGCGGAAATAACATTGCCAAGACCGACATTCTGTACTGTGGAAAAGCTTGGGATCAGATAGAAGGAAAGACCCTCGGAGGCCCCTGAAAGAGTCAGGCTGTGGGCAGCCAGTATAACGATCAGAAAAAGCAGGGCGATCATCATGAACTTGCTGATCTTTTCAAGCCCATCCTGCAGACCCTTACTGCAGATCAGAAAGCCAGCAACGACAGTAAGGATCATGAAAAAGCCCATCTGCAGAGGACTGGAAAGAAGAGAAGAGAAAACAGCACCGGTATCCTCTGTACTCATGCCGGACCGGAAGGTACCAGTTACAAACTTTACGCAATAGGAGATCATCCATCCGGAAACAGTGGTGTAGTACATCATCAGCAGATAACAGCCAAGAATGGCAAACCATCCGTGAATATGCCACCTACTGCCGGGTTTCTCAAGTGCCTGGTAAGCCTGTACAGCGCTCCTGCGGCTGGCACGTCCTACAGCCAGTTCCATGGTAAGGACCGGGAGACCCATAAGGATCAGGAAAACGAGGTACAGAAGTACAAAAAGGCCACCACCATTTTCTCCGGCAACATAGGGAAAACGCCAGACATTTCCAATACCGATGGCGCAGCCGGCACTGACCAGTAAGAAGCCAAGCCGGGATTTGAAAGATTCACGATTCATAACAGCTCTCCTTTGTTTCAGCAAATTAACCTTATTCTACAGGAAGAGGATAGAAACTGCAATGCGCCGCTTTGACGCAGTGAACCGGGAAATACAGTGCAGCAGATCACAGGAAAAAGATTTTGGACAGAGGGCGGAGAATGGAAGGTCAGGACACGGATGACAGGCGCAAAAAAATCCCCATCTGCAAAGATGGGGATTTTCCTTAATTCCTTAAAACAATAGCAAATTCTAAATAAAATATAACATTTATATTTAAGAACAGGCACATCGTGTTATTGAATTAATGCGTTATAAATCTCTCGGATTATAACTTGGTTACGTTTACGGCCTGAGGTCCTTTTTCACCATTTACTACATCAAACTCTACAGAAGCGCCTTCTTCAAGAGACTTGAAGCCTTCCATATTCAGTCCTGAGTAGTGTACGAATACGTCATTTCCAGATTCGTCAGAGATGAAACCGTATCCTTTCTGATTGTTGAACCACTTAACTGTACCTTTGTTCATCGTAGATACCTCCACATATAAATAAAAAATATAAATTTTTGCAGCCCTGTGCTGCAACAAATTCAGAATAGCACAACTACTTTAAAAAGTAAAGAAATTTGTAGGATTTGTGAAAGTTTTGTGAATTCTAAAAAAGATACTTTTGTGATTGAAATATCATGGCAGGTAAGATATGCTAAAAGGCGGAGTAAAAGGAATTTCAGAAAGGAATAGAATATATATGAAACAATGGAAAAAATATCTGAATGAAATTTTTATCGATGGACTCAGCGGTATGGCATTCGGGCTTTTTGCTACGCTGATCATTGGAACGATCATCCAGCAGATTGGCAGCCTGATCCCGGGTGCAGCAGGAAGCATGCTGTTTATGATGGGGAAGTTTGCAGCAGCGGTGACAGGAGCAGGCATAGGCTGCGGAGCAGCGATCCGGCTGAAGGCAGATCCTCTCGTGATCATTTCCAGTGGAACAGCAGGAATGGCAGGTGCATTTGCTTCAAAAATTCTGGCAGGGACAGTACTCATAGATGGAGCCATGGTACTGCAGGGGCCAGGAGAACCACTCGGTGCTTTTATTGCAGCAATGGTATGTATTTATATAGGAAGAATTGTTTCCGGCAGGACGAAGGTGGATATCCTCGTCACACCGTTAGTATGTATTGCTTCAGGAAGCAGTGTGGGACTGATCCTGGGACCTCCTATTTCGGCCTTCATGACATGGCTTGGCAGCATGATCAACTGGGGAACGGAGCAGGCACCTTTCCTGATGGGGATCGTAGTATCTGTTCTGATGGGAATGATCCTGACGCTGCCGATCAGCTCAGCGGCACTTGGGATCATCCTTGGACTGAATGGAATCGCAGCCGGAGCAGCAACTGTTGGATGCTGTGCGAACATGATCGGCTTCGCTACGGCATCCTTCAGGGAAAATAAGGTAAATGGCCTGCTGGCCCAGGGACTTGGAACCAGTATGCTGCAGATCGGGAATATTGTGAAAAATCCCCTGATCTGGCTTCCTGCGATTATTACAAGTGCAGTTCTTGGTCCGGTATCGACCATGGTACTGCATATGACTAATAATGCTACAGGCTCCGGTATGGGAACGGCCGGTCTTGTAGGACAGATCAATGCCTATCAGACCATGGTTTCCGAAGGCGTGTCTCCTGTGATCGTCCTGCTTGAAATCGCAGTCATGCACTTTTTACTGCCCGGTATCATGGCTTTTGGGATCAGTGAATTTATGAGAAAAAAAGGTCTGATTTGTGAAGGAAGTATGAAGCTTTCTGTGTAAAACTTGTGTAAATCCGCCATCTGTGCTAAAATAACGCTTATGTAACGTTTTTTTGTCATGCTATCATAACAGATCCGGAGGTGACACGGAAGTAATGGAACAGCAAAATAAAAAGAGAAAAAGTAAATTTGCCCTTCTTCTTGTAACAGAAAATGCAGAGGGTGTCATGAAACAGAGACATATCAGCTCAGGGGTCGTAGAGGTGGCTGCCATTGTTCTTTTCTTGATGATCGTTGGCGTGATCTGCAGATTTATCTATGATTCGATCACATTGAAGGATGCAAGAAGCCAGTTGGTGGATCAGCTTGTGACGATCAATAATCTGACGGATGAAAATGAAGCCCTGAGTGTAGAGAACAGTACGCTTTCCAACAAGGTTACTGTCCTGAGCGAGACTGTCAGCAAGAAGGCAGCTACAGAAGATGCGATTTCACAGGAAACCGTAGAGAATGCACTGCCCAAGGGATTCCCCTTAAGTGGATCCGCTACCATGGAAGAGGCCACAGAGGGTGATCCGATGCTGGTCTTTACGGCTGCTGCAGGTGTCAATGTCCTGACAACAGGTACAGGTGTTGTCCTGAGTGTGGATGCGGATACAGAGTATGGAACCAAGATCGTGGTAGATCACGGAAATGGTTACTGCTCAGTGTATCGTAACAATGGCACAGCGCTTGTTAAGGCAGGAGAAGAACTGGGAAAGGGTTATATTCTCTTTACCATAGAGGAGGATAATCAGAAGCTGGGGTATCAGATCATGAAGGATGATGCTTATATCGATCCCATGACGATGATCGATATCAATGGTTAGACCGGCAGAGAACGGAAGTAAATACTGCTGAAATAAAGGTAATAAAAGGGACATTCCTTACTCAGGACTGTCCCTTTAATCTTTCAAAAACAAGCTCATAGCCATCATTTCCATAGTTGAGAGAACGGTTTACACGGCTGATCGTAGCTGTGGAGGCTCCTGTTTTTTCAGCAATTTCCAGATAGGTTTTTTTGTCACGCAGCATGGAGGCAACTTCATAACGCTGGGATAGGGAGAGCAGCTCATTGATGGTGCATAGATCCTCAAAGAAACTGTAACACTCTTCTTTGGACTGCAGGCTTAAGATCGCATCAAACAGCTCATCTACAGCTGGTGTCATTATTTTCTTATTCATAAAAGGGAATTCTCCTTTCTAATCTCCTGATCAGTAAAATTTTAACATATTAAAGTTTTAAAGTAAAGAAAATTGTAAAAATACAGGCTTCTACTTGCTATGTGGTTTTAAATACTATATAATATAGAGAATGGAAGCACTTATACAGAGGCTTGCGAGGTGACGATAAAATGACAATAGATAAAGATGATCTGCTAAACAGTATTATGGAAAGCCTTGACAGGATACAACATATCAAGTCAGAGGACATACCGGGTATTGATCTGTACATGGATCAGGTTACTACCTTCATGGAAAGCCGTTTGAAAAATACATCAAGGAATCCGGAGAGTGACAAGGTTCTGACCAAGACCATGATCAATAATTATGCCAAGAATGATCTTCTGCCGCCGCCGGTAAAGAAGAAGTACAGTAAGGAACATGTACTGATGCTGATCTTTATTTACTATTTCAAGGGGATTCTTTCCATCAATGATATACAGACTCTTCTGGAGCCTGTATCCAGGAAGTATTTCCAGACTGATGGGAATATAGATATAAGCCGGATCTATGATGAGGTTTTCAGTCTTGAAAAATCTCAGGTAGAAGTACTGAAGGAGGATATCCTGCATAAATTTGAGACGGCACAGGGAATCTTTGAAGATGCACCGGAGGAGGACAGGGAATTTTTGAGAATGTTTTCTTTTGTAGGTCTGCTGGGCTTCGATGTTTATATTAAGAAGCTTCTGATCGAGAAGATGGTGGATGAGCTCCGTAAAAGCGGGGAGCAGGAGAAGGGAAAATAAAACAGGACAGAGAGCAGAGAGAAAGGATCAGGCAAAGGCCTGGTCTTTTTTGATAAAAAATAGTTTTTTTAGAAATATAAAATTCCTGAAGAAAACGGAAGGGCTGCTGCGTTATAATGTATAGAAGGGCAGCGGAAGCTGCGCTGTTACTAAACAGAGGAGGAAACAGGCCATGCAGGGAAATGGATCCATATGTTCAAAAAGCCGGCTTTCAGAGCTGATCGATACCTATCAGAAGCTTGTTTTTTCCATTTGTTATAAAGTAACTGAAGATTACTTCGCAGCAGAGGATCTTTCGCAGGAAACCTTCCTTTCTGTTTATCAGAAGTATGATACCTTTGACGGCAATAATGAAAAGGCATGGATCTGCAGGATAGCAGTCAACAAGAGCATTGATTATGTCAGAAGTTCAGCCAAAAGGAATATCCCGACGGAGGACAGCTTTTTTGAGGTGATGACGGAAGGGCGGGACGGGCCGGAAGAGCAGTGCGTGGAAACGGAGATCAAAAGCGGCTTTGCACAGATCTGCGATTCTCTGAAGCCACCCTATGATGAGATTGCCAGAGCCTATTATCTGCAGGAAAAGACTGTTGCAGAGATTGCCAGAGACAGAAGCATGAACAGCAAGACCATACAGACCCAGATTTACCGGGCAAGGGATATGCTGAAGAAGAAGTACCGAAGGGAGGATCTGAAATGAAAAATTATCCAACAGATGAGGAATTAAATGCTTTCCTTGAGAAACTGGAGCAGAAGGAGTTGTATGCACCGGAGCATCTGAAGGAAGAGATCATGAAGAAGGTCTTTCCGCCGGAACTGCCAAAGACAGAAGAAAAAAAGACGGTTCCCTTCGCCGTATATGTCCTGAAGATGGCAGCAGGCATGGCGGCAGCGCTTACCCTTCTGATCGTCAATCCTTTCCGGGATGGCAGTGATATCAGCCGGGCTGGAGTGCTTCAGGAGGAGGACAGACCAAGGATCACAAGAGAAGACCTGAATGATCCCGAATATCGTGCAAAGAAGCCGGAAACGCTTTTTGACAGGCTGAATAACGGTGTGCGGGAAGCAAAAGAAAAGATATTAGCAAATGATCTGTAGCAGACAGGATAAAATGGAGGAAAAAGAATGAAAACAAAGAAAAAGAACAGATTTTTGACATTTTGTTTTTCACTGATGCCGGGAGCGGCAGAAATGTATATGGGGTTTATGAGGACAGGAACAGAGCTGATGCTGTTTTTCCTTGGAATGATCATGATCCCGTCATTCCTTGGACTGGAAGGACTTTCCATTCTGGCGGTTGTGATATGGGCATACGGATTTTTCCATGCCAATCATCTGGCATCCTTAAGTGACGAGGAATTTGCACAGGTGGAGGATAATGATATCTTTGGCATGGAGCTGTTCCAAAAAGGAAAAAAGAAGCTGCAGGGAAATTCCAGGGGATTTGCAGTACTGCTGATCGTGCTTGGCGTATGGCTTCTGTGGGGAACAGGTGTAGATATGCTCTGGGCTTACAGGGTACTGCCGGAATATATCTATGAGCTGCTGTTTACGATCAGTGATTATGTGCCGAGGCTCGCAGCCTCTGTTCTGATCATTGTACTTGGTGTGCACATGATCCGTGGAAAGAAGAAAGAACTGTACAGTGAAGAACCCATAAAGGACAGAGAACAGGAAGCCGCTGATCAGAGTGCAGCATCGGAGAACCCTGACAGGGAGGGGGAAGCATAAATGGGCAGAAAGACGGTTTATATCCACCGTGTGGGAACCATTACGGCAGGCATCACACTGGTGCTGACGGGTGTCCTGTTTCTGGTAAGACTTTTCTTTCCGTTCTTTGACCCTTACGAGGTGATCCGGTTCTGGCCGGTACTTCTGATCATGCTTGGTATAGAGGTGCTTCTTGCGAGCAGAGGGAAAACCTGCCGGGTGATGAATGAAGAGGGAGGAATGGAAGAGCAGCAGAAAATGGTATATGATTTTCCGGCAATTCTGCTGATGATAATGGCAGCATGCTTTTCCATGTGCATGGGAATCCTGGAGAGAGTACAGCTTTGGTAGGCTGTACTCCCTTCGGGATTTTTTCATGTTTCTTTCCTGAGGTCACATTTTCTGAGACACTCTCATAGGATAAAGCAGTGAAAATTTTATCCGGAAAAGGGAGAAAATCATGAAAAGAAAACTGATTCGAAAAGGTGTGTCCCTGCTTCTTTTGGCAGGCATGGTCTTGTCGGTGCTGATTGGCTGTGAAAAAGGAGAAAAGACAGATGCCGGGGCAGAGAAGAGGATAAGTGTGACATTGAATGAGGTAGCACACAGTATCTTTTATGCACCTATGTATGTGGCGATCGAAGAGGGATATTTTGAGGAACAGGGGATAGATCTGACACTGGTTACCGGCTTTGGTGCTGATAAGACCATGACAGCAGTGCTGACCAGGGAAGCAGACATTGGCTTTATGGGAAGTGAAGCAACAATTTATACTTATGCAGGAGGGACACAGGATTATGCGGTGAACTTTGCACAGCTTACCCAGCGTGCAGGAAATTTCCTCGTAGCAAGGGAGGAAATGCCAGACTTTGACTTTTCCATGCTGAAAGGGAAAACAGTGCTTGGCGGCCGTGCAGGCGGTATGCCGGAGATGGTATTTGAATATATTCTGAAAAAGAATGGCCTTGATCCGAAGGCAGATCTTACGATCGACCAGAGTATCGATTTTGGGTCTACAGCAGCTGCCTTTTCCGGAAGTGATACAGCGGATTTTACGGTAGAGTTTGAGCCGCATGCGACAGCACTGGAGACGAAGGGGGATGGTTATGTAGTGGCTTCCCTTGGTGAAGCATCCGGCTATGTGCCTTACACGGCATTCAGCGCAAGAAAAAGCTATATCGAAGAGAACCCGGATGTGATCCAGGCATTTACCAATGCTCTGCAAATGGGGATGGATTATGTGAACAGCCATACACCGGAGGAAATTGCAGCGGTGATCGCCCCTCAATTTGAGGAAACAGAGGTGGAAACGCTGGAAAGGATCGTGAAGCGTTATTACGATCAGGATACCTGGAAAACGGATCTGGTCTTTGAGGAGGATGCCTTTATACTGCTGCAGAATATCCTGGAAGAAGCCGGGGAGCTGCCGGAAAGAGTGCCCTATGAGGCTCTGGTGACAACTGAATTTGCAGAAAAAGCATGCAAGTAAGGAAGAAGCAGGGAAGAAGGAAATAAAATGCTGTCAGGAATAGCAATGACGGGACGGAAAGTGTATAGACAGAAGCTTTCAAAATAGATATAATAATATAAGACATACAGGGGGACATACCGGACATAAGATAAAACGGAATGTCGAATGCGTGGGGAAGTCAGTGAACCGCCGGCTTCCCCATAATACAAAACGGAGGACTGTAAAATGGGATTAATCAAAGCAATCAAAGGTGCAGCAGGAGGGGTTCTGGAGGATCAGTGGCGCGAGTATTTCTATTGTGATGCACTGGAGTCAGATGTACTGGTAACCAAGGGACACAGAAGAACCAAGGGGCGTGCTGCCAATAACAAGGGGGATGAAAATATCATTTCTAATGGTTCCGTGATCGCTGTCAATGAAGGACAGTGTATGATCATCGTGGATCAGGGTAAGGTCGTTGAGATCTGTGCGGAGGCAGGAGAATTTACTTATGATGCTTCCACAGAGCCCAGTATCTTCTATGGCAAGCTGGGAGATAATATTGTGAATTCCTTTAAGACCTTTGGAAAACGTATCACCTTTGCCGGAGATACAGCCAAGGATCAGAGGGTGTATTTCTTTAATACCAAGGAAATTATGGGAAATAAATATGGTACGGCAAGTCCGGTACCGTTCCGTGTAGTAGATAATAACATCGGTCTTGATATTGATATTGCCATCCGCTGCAATGGTGAATATTCCTATCATATTACAGACCCCATTCTTTTCTATACCCATGTCTGCGGCAATGTGACAGAGGATTATGAGAGAAGAGAGATTGACAGCCAGTTAAAAACAGAGCTTATGACAGCATTGCAGCCTGCATTTGCAAAGATTTCCGCCATGGGTGTCCGTTACAGTGAAGTACCCGCACATACCATGGAGCTGGCAGATGCCCTGAATGATGTCCTTTCTGAGAAATGGGCACAGCTCAGAGGTATTGAGATCGTTTCCTTCGGTGTCAACTCCATGAAGGCATCTGAGGAAGATGAGAAGATGATCAAGGATCTGCAGAAGAGCGCAGTTCTTCGCAATCCCAATATGGCAGCAGCAACGCTTGTCGGTGCACAGGCAGAGGCTATGAAGGCAGCAGCATCCAATACCTCCACAGGACCCATGATGGCATTTGCGGGCATGAATATGGCAACCCAGGCAGGCGGCATGAATGCACAACAGCTGTTCCAGATGGGGGCAGCACAGCAGGCAGCACCCACGCAGCAGGCAGCTCCGGCTCAGGCAGCACCTGCACAGACAGCTGCAGCTTCACAGACGGGTGACAGCTGGACCTGCAGCTGCGGGGCAGTCAATACTGGCAGGTTCTGTGTAGAATGCGGAGCCAAAAAGCCGGAAGAGAATGGTTGGACCTGCAGCTGTGGTACCATAAATAAAGGCAAGTTCTGCAGCAACTGCGGCGCAAAGAAGCCTGCAGGCGTACCGCTTTACAAGTGTGACAAATGCGGCTGGGAGCCGGAAGATCCCAAGAATCCTCCGAAATTCTGTCCGGAGTGCGGAGATCCTTTTGACGATAACGATATCCATTAAGCCATCAGAGAAAAGGGGAGAATGATGAGTGGATTTGAAGAGAACCTGGAAGCAAGGGAAACCAAAACACTAGAAGAAACAGATAAAAAATGTCCAAGCTGTGGTGGCGTCATGGAATTTGACCCCACTACAGGAGGACTTGCCTGTCCGTATTGCGGACATACAGAAGAGATCAGGAAGGAAAAAACACAGCCTGCAAAGGCACAGGAGCTTGATCTTGACAAGGCAGAGCAGACGGAAAACTGTAACTGGGGTACAGAGAAGAAAACGGTGATCTGTAAGGCCTGCGGCGCAGAAACGGTTTATGATGCACTGGAGATCTCCGGCGTATGTCCGTTCTGCGGTTCCAATCAGGTTATGGAGGCTTCTGATCAGAAGACCATGGCACCGGGAGGTGTCGTGCCGTTCCAGGTAACAGACGAAAAAGCGGCTGGTTTATTTAAAAACTGGATCAAAAAGAAATGGTTCTGTCCGAAGCTTGCAAAAGAGAGTGCAAAGGCAAAGCGTTTTAAAGGAGTTTATCTTCCCTACTGGACCTTTGATGCTAAGACGGAAACGGAATACCGTGGAGAATATGGTAAGGATCGTACCGTGCGCAATGGGGATAAGGAAGAAACGGTCACAGACTGGTATCCGACAAAGGGTGTATACAGGGAAACGATCGATGATGAGCTTGTCTGTGCGACGACCAATCATAATCAGTCCATGCTGCAGGGACTGGAGCCTTATCGGACAGAAGAGAATAAGAGCTATAAGCCTGAGTATGTAGCAGGATTTGCAGCAGAACGGTACGCTGTTGGCTTAAAGGAAGCCTTCCAGATGGCAAAGGAAAGCATTAAGTTTAAGCTGAGAGAAGCCATTGAAAGTAAGATCCGGACAGAGAAGAACGCAGATCATGTGAAAAACCTGAAATTATCTACCAGATATTATGATGTGACCTACAAGTATCTGCTCCTGCCGGTATGGATCTCCAGCTACAAGTACAAGGATAAGGTATACCAGTTTATGGTCAATGGGCAGACTGGCAAGGTATCCGGCAAGACTCCGATTTCTATACCAAAGGTGATTATCACTGTGGCAGGTATTATTGCTATCTGCGTACTTATCTGGCTGCTTGCTAATTCATAAAAGATATGGGAAGGAAAAGACAGCTATGAATATGACGCTGATAATGGCAGCAGTGGTTCTGGTATTGCTGCTCTGTGTGATCGGTGCAGCAGCATACGGGATCAGCCGTCTGAAAAGAGGAATCCGGGACTTTTCCAGACAGGTATTTGGAACAGATTCCCTGAAGGAAGGATTTGACAGAGTCGAGGAGGAGTATCAGGAAACCCCGAAATCGGTGTCGGCAATGACAGGTCTTTATCTTCCGAAAATTAAGAAAGATTTTCCACAGTTTCAATATGATGATATGAGGGTCAGGGCTGAAAATGTCCTGACCTCTTATCTGATGGCGGTTTCTGCAGCAGATCAGGGACTTTTGAAGGAAGGAAGCCAGGAACTGAGGGATCAGCTTGAAATGAAGATCGTCCAGCAGAAGAATAGCGGGGAAAGAGAACATTTTGAGAAGGTCAGGATCCATCGTACAGAGATCACAGATTACAAGAAAAGAGAAGGAAGATGTACTGTCATGTTTCAGACATCCCTGCAATACCGGTATTATGTGACTGCAGAAACCGGTGAGCTTGTAAGGGGCAGCCGGGACAGGGAAAAGCAGACAAGGTACAACACAGAGCTTGTGTATATACAGGACAGGGAGAAGGTGCAGGATGAAAGGGATCTGTCTCTTGGCATCAACTGTCCGAACTGTGGAGCGCCCATATCAGGGCTTGGAGAAAAGGTGTGCGCTTATTGCGGGACACCGGTTGTGGAATTGAATTTATATGCGTGGACATTCCATCGGGTTACAGAAGTTTAAGCAGGAGTTTTTGGAATGAGTATTTATGATACATTAAATGAACAGCAGAAGCAGGGGGTATTTACGACAGAGGGACCAGTTCTTCTGCTGGCAGGTGCCGGGAGCGGAAAGACCCGTGTGCTGACACACAGGATCGCTTATTTAATAGAAGAAATGGGTATTAATCCCTATCAGATCATGGCGATCACCTTTACCAATAAGGCTGCCGGAGAGATGAAGGAAAGAGTGGAGAGCCTGGTTGGCTTTGCAGACAGTGCATGGATCACCACCTTTCACTCTACCTGTGTCAGGATCCTCAGGAGGTATATTGACAGGATCGGCTATGATACAAATTTCGTCATTTACGATGCAGATGACCAGAAATCGGTGATCAAGGATATATGTAAACGGCTGAATGTGGATACTAAGGTATTAAAGGAGAGAACGGTGTTATCAGCGATCTCCTCTGCAAAGGATGAACTGATCTCCCCGAATGAATACAGCTTGAGTGCGGCAGGAGATTATCATAAGCAGAAGATTGCCGCCTTGTACCAGGAGTACCAGCAGACACTGAAAAAGAACAATGCAGTGGATTTTGATGATCTGATCATGAAGACGGTAGAGCTTTTTAAGGACTGCCCGGATGTGCTGCAGAGCTATCAGAACCGGTTCCGGTATATTATGGTGGATGAGTATCAGGATACTAACAGTGCCCAGTTTGAGCTGATCCGGCTGCTTGCCGGAGACAGACATAATCTGTGTGTGGTTGGTGATGATGATCAGTCTATCTACAAATTCCGGGGAGCCAATATCCGCAATATACTGGATTTTGAAAAATACTATCCGGAAGCAGCAGTGATCCGGCTTGAGCAGAATTACCGCTCTACCCAGAATGTGCTTGATGCAGCAAATGCCGTCATCCGGAATAATATAGGCAGAAAGGAGAAAACTCTCTGGACAGATCAGGGAGCTGGAGAGAGGATCCATTTCCGGCAGTTTGACAATGCCTATGAAGAGGCTGAATTTGTTGCAGATGATGTGGCAAGGAAGAAACGGAATGGCAGCTATCAGTATAAGGACTGTGCAGTGCTTTACCGTACCAATGCGCAGGCCCGTCTTCTGGAAGAGAGGTTTATCGTAGAGGGTATTCCCTATGATGTGGTAGGCGGTGTGAACTTCTATTCCAGAAAAGAGATCAAGGATCTTCTGGCATATCTGAAAACGATTGATAATGGACGGGATGATCTTTCCGTAAAGCGTATCATCAATATCCCGAAGAGAGGGATCGGTGCTGCGACGATTGCCAAAGTACAGGATTATGCAGATGAAAAGGGGATCAGCTTTTATGATGCACTGAAGCAGGCGGATGAGATCAGTACCATAGGAAGAAGCGGTGCAAAGCTGAGACCCTTCGTGGATATGATAAAGGTGTTCCGCAGTAAGCTCCAGGTGTATACTCTGACGGATCTGATCAAGGATATTATTGAAACGACAGGATATGTCAGGGATCTGGAGGCAGATAGTGAGGAAGAGGCACAGACGAGGATTGAAAATATCGATGAGCTGGTCAGCAAGGTGGCATCCTATGAAGAGACCCATGATGAGCCTTCTCTGAGTGAGTTCCTGGAGGAAGTGGCGCTGGTGGCGGATATTGATGGTGTGGATGAGGATGATGACAGAGTCCTTCTGATGACACTTCACAGTGCCAAGGGGCTGGAATTCTCCCAGGTTTACCTGACAGGCATGGAGGATGGTCTTTTTCCGAGCTATATGAGCATCGTAGCAGATGGAGATGCTGAGATTGAAGAGGAAAGGCGGCTTGCTTATGTGGGAATAACAAGGGCAAAGAAGGAGCTGACAATCTGCTGTGCTAAAATGAGAATGATACGGGGCGAGACGCAGTATAACGCAGTGAGCCGCTTTGTGAAGGAGATTCCGCCGGAGCTTCTGGATAACCGGATGCCAAAGCCGGCCTACCGGGATGATGATCTGCTGCAGCCTTCGAGGACAAAGCCTGCAGCGGTGCTGACTAAAAAGAGAACCGCTGCAGAAAATAAACCTTATATCGCAAGTGCCGGAACCAAAATGGGAATAAGCTCTTTTGGATCACTTGGAATCACCAGGGGAGGAAATGCTGCAGGAAAACCGGATTATGATGCAGGAGACAGGGTTTCCCATATCAAATACGGAGAAGGAACTGTGCTTGCTATGGAGCCGGGACCGAGAGATTACAAGGTAACGGTAGATTTTGATGAAGCCGGACAGAAGATCATGTATGCAGGATTTGCAAAACTCAAAAAATTATAAATTCAGGTAGTAAAAATGTTCACAAAATGCTATACTAATGGCATGAATTGGAATGGGATATGATTTTGTGCCCGCATAGGAAAGAGAGGTATCTTTTATGAACAGAGTGGAAGAAATGATGGATCTTATGAAAGCTCACGATCTCAGGGAGCTGAAAGAATTTTTTAATAAGAAGGAAGAGGAGCAGAAGAAAAATAATACACTGGTATGGGTATTTGCCATTATCGGTATTGTTGCTGCTGTAGCAGGAATCGCATTCCTTGTATACCGTTACTTCACACCGGATTATCTGGAAGATTATGATGATGATTTCGATGATGATTTTGAAGATGATTTCTTTGAAGAGGATGATGGGGATGCAGAGAAGAAGCCTGCTAAACAGGTATCTGAAAATGCAGCATCTGAGGAAGATTTCGCTGAATAATCCGGGAAGTCTGCAAAGAAAGGATTGTTTTGCGGGGAATACCTTCCAGGTATATTCAGGAGAGGTGCTTTCTCTGGCAGAAGGATATGCATAAATGAGATCATGAATAGGATGTGCAGCTTTTGCATGTCCTATTTTGCTGTGGAGGAATAGATTTGAAAAAAGGACAGATCATAGAAGGAACAGTAGAAAGAATTGATTTTCCCAATAAGGGTATCGTGGTGACTGAAGAGGGAAGCTGCATGGTAAAGAATGCCCTGCCGGGACAGAAGATAAAGGCAGTGATCCAGAAAAACAGAAAGGGAAAGGCCGAGGGCAGACTGCTTTCTGTAGAAGAAAATTCACCTCTTGAAACGAGCCGGATATGTCCTCACTTTGGAACCTGTGGTGGCTGTACGTATATGTCCCTGCCCTATGAAGAAGAAGTGAAGATCAAGGAAGGACAGATCCGAAAGCTTCTTACAGGTGTTCTTGCCAGACAGGAGAGACCATGGATCTTTGAAGGGATCAAGGAGAGTCCGGAATGCTATGGCTATCGAAATAAGATGGAATTTTCCTTCGGAGATGAAGTAAAGGACGGACCCCTGGCGCTTGGCATGCATAAGAGAGGCAGCTTTTATGATATCGTGACTGTAGATCACTGTCAGATCGTGGATGAAGATTACAGGAAGATCCTTTGCTTTACGAGAGAGTATTTTGCTGAGCGGAATGTCAGCTTTTTCCACAGATTAAGACATACCGGGTATCTGCGTCATCTTCTTGTGAGAAAGGCAAAGCGTACCGGAGAGATCCTGGCTGCCCTTGTGACGACCTCCCAGGAGGAAGTGGATCTGACAGCATATAAGAAGGGGCTGCTTGCACTTTCCCTGGATGGCAGTCTGGCGGGAATTCTCCATATCACAAATGATGCGGTGGCAGATGTGGTACAGAGTGACAGAACAGAGATCCTGTATGGACGGGATTTTTTTGAGGAGGAGCTTCTGGGACTCAGGTTCAAGATTTCTGTATTTTCCTTTTTCCAGACCAATTCCCTGAGTGCCGAGGTGCTGTACCAGACAGCAAGGGACTACGTGGGAGACCTGACAGACGGAGAGGGAAAAGCAGATAAGGTTGTATATGATCTTTACAGCGGTACGGGAACAATCGCCCAGCTCCTGTCTCCGGTAGCGAAGAAGGTGATCGGCGTGGAGATCGTGGAAGAGGCGGTAGAGGCAGCAAGGGAGAATGCGAAGAGAAACGGTCTGACCAACTGCGAATTTATTGCAGGTGATGTGCTGAAGGTACTGGATCAGATCAAAGAGAAGCCGGATATGATCGTGCTGGATCCCCCACGTGATGGTATTCACCCGAAGGCACTTACGAAGATCATCAGCTATGGGATTGACAGGATCGTTTATATTTCCTGCAAACCCACCAGCCTTGTGAGAGATCTGGAGGTTTTCCTTGAAGAAGGATATTACGTGGAAAAGGCAGTGGCTGTGGATCAGTTCCCATTTACCACAGGAATTGAGACTGTGTGCCTCTTGAGCAACACCCAAAGACCCTAAGAAAGAATCCTATATTACGCTTGATGTGGAGGAGATGGAAGATTACTATCGCATCAAGAATAAGGGAAGGGGCTTCACCACCTAAGTTCAGCCTCACAATCGAATAGGAATTTGAATAGATAAGCTGCAGATGAGGAGGTGATCCGGAATCTGCAGCTTGTTTTGTTTCAAGCCAAAATAGTCGATTGAAAAGTATCGTATTTGCCGCATTGAATGAGCTGATGTTTGACAGCTTAGAAGTGACGAAGGTTCTGATCATAGCGCCGTTACGTGTGGCAAAGCATACATGGTCTGCGGAAATACAGAAGTGGGATCATCGAAAGGCTGCCTTTTATCTACGGAAGGAAACGTGATCCGCTACGATTTTATTGAGCATTTCATCAATGAACTGGCTGAAAAGTATCACATTCTGGAGATCGCTGTGGACAGATGAACGCAACACAGATGATTCAGAACCTTGAAGGTGATTGATTCACGATGGTTCCCTTCGGACAGGACTTCAGGAAATATGGTAAACAGGTTTACAGAAAGTGCTTCTGTTTCCGGTATTCCGTTGGGGTTAATTTGTAGCGTTTTTTGAATAATCTGCAAAAATAGTCAACGTTATGAAATCCTGTCTCAGAAGAGATGAGACTGACTTTTTTCTCAGTTTTTGAAAGCAACTGACCGGCCTGTTTTAAACGGTAGTTAATGAGATAGTTAACCGGCGTTATATGTAAATATTTCCGAAACAGATTCAAAGTGGTACTCTTACTGACCATTGCCTGTTCTGCAATGTCATCTAATGAGATATTACGTGAGTAATTTAGGTGGATAAATTGCATCATGAGCTGTAACCGGGCTTGAGAAGCGGTTGAATGCTCCTTGTGTTCTTCCTGGTATGAAATGTCTGTGTTTTCAAATATTTCCAGCCAGAGATTCTGAAGGAGAGAACTGGTAAGGAGTTCTTTGGATAAAACGGAATCCTGTGCAGAAATAATTTGCCGCATGATAGATAAAACCTTTGCCTGCCAGCATACCTCTTTATGAAATATGAGAAAAGGCAATGGGTAAGAAATGATCGGCAGAATATATTTCTGATAGATCAGGCTGTCGCAGGGGGCAATAAAAGAAGGCATAAATACAAAATTGGGAATGAGGGCTTTTGAGGGAGAATAAAGGCGATGGAGTACCTTTGTATTAATGAATATACCATTTCCTTCGGTTAAATTAAATTGGTCTTCTCCAATCCACAAAGTAACGGTTCCGGATTCAATATAAATAAACTCCAATTCTGTATGCCAGTGCCATTCGATACAGTTGAAATCAAAAACTGACAGATCTTCATAATAAAACTGGAAAGGATAGAGATTGCTTCCGTGCTGAACTGTCTCCATCAAATCTTCATCTGTAATGATTTTAGTATAGGTTGTATTTATATTCATAGAAACTTCCTTCTTTGAAAAATACTTTACGATATTATACAATAAATTTCGTAAATAAATCAATGAAAACAATAATATTATGTTATATAATTCAATAAAAGCGAGGTGAAAGAACATGATATTTAAATGGTTAAATGAAAGTGAAATAATGATGGAGGGGGATAAAATTGAAATATTCGCTCCGGCTAAAACAGATTTTTTCTGCGGAAGCACAGACAAGTGTGAAGAAGGATTTTTACCGGAATCGCTTTGTAACGCACCTTACTATTATACGGAGATAGAAGGGGATTTTGTTCTTAAAGTAAAAGTATCGCATGGTTTTAAGGATACATATGATTCTGCTTCAGTAATGATTATGAAGGATCTGAACTGCTGGGCGAAGTGTTGTTTTGAATTGACGGATTTCGGAACTCATGCTGCTGTAAGTGTTGTTACAAAAGGGGATTCAGATGATGCAAATGGGTGTAATCTTGAAGGAAATACGGCATGGCTCCAGGTTTGCAGGGTTGGTAATAATTTCGCCTTCCATTATTCCTTAGATGGTGTCAATTTCTATATGATGAGATATTTCCATATGCCCGTTATGCCTGTTATAAAGGTCGGTCTGCTGGCTCAGGCTCCTACAGGGACGGGGGGAAAACGTGTATATGAAAATTTGGCTATTGAGAGAAGGACAGTAAAAAATATCAGAGCTGGAAAATAAGGATTGGTGATTCCTAATATATTATGAAAATAATGGTGAAAATAGAAAATTCCATATCAGGAAAGAGTCTTTCTCTGTATGTTGACAATAAGAGTAAGGTAAATAAATTAATGATCAATCTGATAGAAGCGGGATTTACCGTTAATTATGAGCCACGTTATATATCGGGAAATTATGAAGGATGCTTTCTGTGTGAGGATGGAAATGTGATTAAAATATGTTGTAGAAAACAAAAGGAGTGATGACCATGCCAAATTACCGAAAAACAAAAAGAGCCTGTTATATGGGATTTATTACACAGGCAATTGCAGCTAATTTTGCCCCATTGTTATTTTTAAAATTTCATAATGATTATCAGATTACACTTGGAAAAATCGCATTGATTTCAACCTGCTTTTTCCTTACACAGTTGTTGGTAGACCTGTTTTGTGCAAAGTTTGTGGACAAAATAGGGTATCGTATCTGTATTGTTGCTTCTGAGGTATGTTCCACAGCAGGATTGGTTGGTCTGGCTTTTTTGCCGGATCTTTTGCCGGAACCGTTTGTTGGAATTATCTTGAGTGTGATTGTATATGCAGTCGGAAGTGGTCTGATTGAAGTGCTTTGCAGCCCGATAGTGGAGGCGTGTCCATTTGATAACAAAGAGGCAACGATGAGTCTGCTTCACTCTTTTTATTGTTGGGGAGCAGTGGGAACGATTGCAATCTCCACACTGTTTTTTGCGGTGTTTGGCATGGACAGCTGGAAATGGCTGGCTGTGTTATGGGCACTTGTTCCGGCCATAAATATCTATAATTTTGCAACCTGTCCGATCGAGCATTTGGTAGATGAGGGTGAAGGAATGGGAATAAAGGAACTGTTTCGAAAACCTCTTTTCTGGCTTTCCGTATGTTTAATGATCTGCTCCGGTGCATCAGAACTGGCTATGGCACAATGGGCATCTGCTTATGCGGAGGCTGCTCTGGGGCTGTCAAAGACAGTTGGCGACCTGGCCGGTCCCTGCATGTTTGCTGTTACAATGGGGATCAGTCGTGTAATTTTCGGAAAATATGGTGATAAAATGGATCTGGTGAAATTTATGATCGGATCTGGAATTTTATGTGTGATATGCTACCTGCTTGCCTCTGTATCGTCGAATCCGATATCAGGTTTGATTGGATGTATTATCTGTGGCTTTTCTGTTGGGATTATGTGGCCCGGCACAATCAGTATTTCATCAGAAAGATTTCCGGCAGGTGGAACGGCTATGTTTGCTTTGCTTGCTATGGCGGGGGACCTGGGTGGAAGCATAGGTCCGGGGATTGTCGGACGTGTTACACAAAGTGCAGGAGACAATATTCGTGCAGGTATGGGAGTCGGACTTTTGTTCCCGGTTACTTTATTAATCATGCTTTTTATTTTTGCAAGGCAAAAAAATAATAAATGACATTTGATAAAATAGGTTTCAAAAAAGCAGATATTATTAGCCTGTGCGGTACGATGGCTGAATTAGATAATTTCATTCTGAAGGTGTAATTTCTTTTTCTGGGTCAGCAGGAACAGAACAGCCAGTACGGACAGGACGATCTGTACGCAGGGCATGGTAAACCATACGCCATCAAGCTTAAGGATGACTGGCAGTGTCAGGATGATACCGACTGTCAGCAGAACCTCTCCATAAACAAGAGTACTGGATTGCTTCAGATGCTCTGTTGCATAGAAGTAGGAAACAGAGGGCTTGGTCAGTCCGTAAAGAGCCATAACAAGAGAAAAGGCGGGTGCAGCATGGACGATCAGCTCTGCTGCAGCATCAGAGGTACCGTAGAAAACAGGGATCTGATGGCGCAGAAGAAACATAAGGGAGCCGCTCAGGACACCGACACCGATCCCGAGCGCAAAGGTAAGCAGTGTATAGCTGCGTAGTGTTTTTTTATCATTCTGGCCCTTGCTCAGGCTTAAGAGTGGCTGCGCACCATCACTGATACCCTGAACGAGAAGCTCCATGAAGGAAACCAGATAGGCAAGGACAGCATAGGCGCTGACAGCTTCATCACCACCATATTTGGTGCACTGCAGATTCATCAGTATAATGGTGACGGAAGGCAGATAAGTCAGTCCGAAAGGGGAGGCTGCTACCTTAAGGATGGATTTGACTGCGGATCCGGAGGGCTTTATATTGGTAAGGGAGATCCGGTTTTCTTTCTTTAAATAGAAGAAAAGGGCAAAGATCAGAGTGACAAGCTGTCCAAGCACTGTTGCAATAGCGGCACCCATCAGACCTAATGGAAATACAAGTATCAGAACATAATCAAGGATGATGTTCAGGATACAGCCGCAGGCCATGGCACACATGGAGTAAACGGCAGCACCACGGTTACGCATCAGGGGTGTCAGACCACTGGCAACTGTCTGGATCACCGCACCATACAGAATATAGTGAAGATAGGTCATGGCATGGGTATGTACTTCTCCTGCAGCACCAAGAAGCGTCATCAGGGGAGAACCAAAGAAATAGAGGATCCCGGTCAGGATGAGAGAGGAAACGACAAGAAGAAACAGTGCATTTCCCTCCATCTGGTCTGCCGCATCATCACGGCCGGCACCCCGGTTTAAAGACACCATAACAGAAGCCCCCATACCGATACCGGTACCAAGGGCGATGATGAGTGCTACAAGCGGCCAGGCAATATTAATAGCAGCCAGTCCCATGTCACCCATGGCTCTGCCTACGAAAATGCCGTCAATAATGGAATAAATTCCTGTTAATAAAAAAGATAACGTAGAGGGGAGAATAAATCCCCAGTATTTTTTCTGCATAAAAACCTCCATTTCCCCATAAAAAGGGGAACATTATCTATGGTAACCCATCCATACAGGAAAAGTCAACTATTGCAATTCCTAGTAAACTAGTAGTATAATGGGGGGAAAAGGAGGTTTTGTATGAAGATTTCAACCAAGGGAAGATATGCCCTGCGTCTGATGCTGGATCTGGCACTGCATGACAGCGATGCCCCGGTAAGGATCAAGGATATTGCTGCGAGACAGGACATTTCTGATAAATATCTGGAACAGATCATTTCCAGCTTGAATAAAGCGGGTTATGTGAAAAGCATCCGCGGTCCGCAGGGAGGCTATAAGCTTGCCAGAGATCCGGAAAGCTATACAGTTGGGATGATACTCCGCCTTACGGAAGGCTCTCTTGCACCGGTAGCCTGTCTGGATGATGAGGTCAATACCTGTGACAGGCAGGAAACCTGTGCTACGCTGAAGCTCTGGCAGATGCTGGATGAGGCGATCAAGGGAGTCGTAGACAGAGTAACGCTGGCAGATCTGGTCGAGTGGCAGACGGAGATGATTGATAATTATGTGATCTGAATTTCCCTGCGGAGAAGAAAAAGGGCAAGAACGTTTGGGATGACCATACAGGCATTGATCAGATCTGTACATTCCCAGACAGTCTGCAGTGGAAGGATCGCACCTATGTAGATCATAACGATATAAGCTACCTTATAAAGAAAGAGACCTCTGCCGCCAGTCAGATAGGTGACAGCGCTTTCACCAAGATAGGACCAGCCGATGAGGGTGGTCAGTGCAAAGGCAATCAGACAGACAGAGAGGAAGCCATTCCCCAAAAATGGAAGAGAAGAAAAGGCCGCATCCGTAAGGGTACCCTGAGAGGCATGGAGTACGGATTGTGGTCTTTTTAATATATTAGTGACAATGACAAGTCCACTCAGCAGGCACATGACGACGGTATCCCAGAATACCGCAGTCATGGACACATAGGCCTGTCTGGAGGGACTTTCCTCGCTGGAAGCGGCAGCCATAATGGAAGAGGTTCCGATGCCGGCTTCGTTGGTAAATAATCCACGGGCAATCCCATAGCGGAGGACATTCATCAGGCTGCCGGCGGACAGACCACTTCCAACCGCTTTTCCGGTAAAGGCATCCTTCAGGATCAATGCGACTGCCGGAAACAGGCAGGTGCGGTTCAGAAAGAGCAGAAGAAGGCAGCTGCCGGTAAACAGGATGGCCAGAACGGGAACCAGCCGGACACAGACCTTTCCGATAGATCTGATGCCGCCAACAATGACAAGGCCTGCCAGGATGGCGGCCAGGAATCCGGTCAGGGAGGGTGCAAGGTGAAAGCTGCTTTTCCCTGTCTCAGCCATGGAATTTGACTGCGTTGTGCAGCCGACAAAGAGAGCAGCAAGCAGTGTCAGAACAGCGTAAAAGCTGCCAAGAAGAGGCATATGGAGTCCGTTCTGGAACACGTACATGGGTCCTCCAGCATGTGTACCGGCTTTATCCCTGCTGCGGTAGCGTACACTGAGATAGCATTCAGCATAGGAGGTAGCCATGCCAAGTACACCGGTGATCCAGCACCAGAAGACAGCACCGGGACCACCAAGGGCAACTGCAGTAGAAACACCTACGATATTGCCGGTACCGAGCGTTGCGGCAAGTGTGGTGGACAATGTGGCAAAAACGGAAAGGTTATTTTGGTCAGCATCTTTGCCTTTAAAGGACATCCGGACGGCTTTCCAGGTTTTTCCCTGAGGAAAATGGAGGTAAAAGGAAAAGAACAGATGCGTTCCCATAAGCAGCAGAAGGAGGGGGCCACCCCATAGAAATGAATTACATTTTTGGATAATAGCAAGCACAGCAGACATGGGCAATAAGTCCTGCTTTTTTATGATTATATGTATATTTTGAGAAAATTATGAGAAATGTTACTTTCATTTTCTGATAGAAAAAGGTATACTGACATATAGAATGACAGTGGAAGGGTATGATTTCATACAGAAGAGGGAAGCATGTGAAGTACAATAATGAGGGGTTAGATAATATATTTTTTGAATCAGTCTGCAAGCTCAGGGAAGACTACTATTTTATGCAGAATATATCGGGAAGGGTCAGATGGTCGCCCAAGGCAGTAAATGATTTTGAACTGCCCGGGGAATATGTGGATGGATTTGCCGGGATGTGGAGGAGCTTTATCCATCCGGAGGATCTGGCTCATTTCGATGAAGAAATGGAGCGTATACGGACTGGCAAAACAGATTATATGCTGCTGGAATACAGGGTCAGAAAACGGAATGGAGAATATGTCAGGGTACGCAGCCATGGTGTTATGAACAGGGACACAGAAATCAGCCCTGTCTGTTGTATGGGGATTCTGGAAAGGGTCGATGATACAACTGATGAGCTGACCCATGTGCCTAACATTTATGTGGCAGTAAAGGACATCGCAGATACCTTTGAAAATGAAAATGCTTCGGGCTGTCTGATGATCGTAGGCATTGATGACTTTAAAAGAATCAATGACCTGTATACCTATAGCGGTGGTGACGAGATCATCAAGAATTTTGCCTTGCGGATAAGCAAATGCATTCCACAGTCAGCGACATTGTACCGGCTTGAAGGTGATCAGTTTGCAGTTCATTATCCATATGGTACGCTGCAGGATATGAAGGATATTTATGCGAGGATGGCGGATGAGGCAATGGATATCTCGCTGTCCAATGATATTAAGGTATCGCTTCAGCTGTCAGCCGGTGTATGTAAGTATCCGGATCAGGCGGAAAAGCCGGATATACTGAGAAAAAATGCACGGTATGCTTTTGAGCGTGCCAAGAGACAGGGGAAGGGGCAGTTAGCTGTCTTTACCAGGGAGATCCGGGAGCAGTATTTGGAGCATCTGCGTCTGATCGAAGAGCTGAAACGCTGTGTCAGAAATGATTTTGAAGGGTTTGAGCTGTATTATCAGCCGATCGTAGAGCCGAAATCCATGCAGATCGTGGAATGTGAGGCACTGCTCCGGTGGAAAAATGGCAGATTTCCAGGAATTGGACCAGCCAAATTTATTCCGATCCTGGAAGAAACAGGTATGATGAAGGAAGTAGGAGCATATGCTGTAAGAACGGCGATCAGCCAGGTTATGGATTTTTCTGACAGCCTGATCGTTAATGTAAATGTATCCTACAAACAGCTGAAGGATGATGATTTTGCTGAATATGTACTGGGAATCCTGAAGGAGTATCAGTTCCCGCCGGAAAGACTGATGATGGAGCTGACGGAAAGCTGCAAGGCACATGATCTTCCGGTATTGATGCGTACCATGAATAAGCTGCGCGAACATAGGGTACTGGTAGCACTGGACGATTTCGGAACAGGTTATGCCTCTCTTGATATTTTACAGGATATTTCAGTAGACTGCCTGAAGATAGAGCAGTGCTTTGTGGCAGAGTGTGAAAAAAATAATGTAGACAGGAATATCATCAAGCATATTATCCTGCTGGCACATTCCCTCGGACTGAAGGTCTGCATGGAAGGCGTGGAGACAGAAGGCATTTATGATGTGGCAGTGGAAGAACAGGCAGATATATTGCAGGGTTATTATTTCAGCAGGCCCGTCCCGGCAGGGGATTTTCAGAAGATGTTAAGAAGATCTGCCGGGCATGAAGCATGAGCATGGGGCTTTAGGATGGGAAGCATAACAGAATACAGGAAAGGAAACAGGAATGGGAAACATCATCGATTATGTTCGGGAGCATGGAGATATCAGCTTTTTACAGGAACCATTAAATGAAGTGGATTCTCTTGTGCTGTGCCAGATGGTGTATATGAATTTCGGACGTTTTGTACCGGGACTGGAGGAGAGGAATCAGCTGATAAGTATCCAGGATATTTATCACCATCCAGACAGGGATCATCTCCTGGATGATTACTGGTATAAGCAGTATAATAAAGAGCTTTTTGAGGCGGCAGCGGATTCCAGACGATTCGGGACGCTGAAAATGAATTATTATGTCAACGTGATCAATGTGGATGATGAAACGCAGTTCTCGGCGATCACCTATATACTCGAGAATAAAGAAACCTATATCGCCTACAGAGGAACGGATGCTACAATCATTGGCTGGAAGGAAGATCTGAATCTTGCTTTTTCAAAGCCGCTGTCCAGCCAGCATTTAAGTGTTGCCTATATGGATAAGGTATCCTCATGGATTGCCGGTTCTTTTTATGCCGGAGGTCATTCCAAGGGAGGAAATCTGGCAGTTTATGCGGCTATGAACTGCTCGGAAAGGGCAAGAGGAAAGCTTCTTCATGTTTATAATAATGATGGCCCGGGATTCCGGCCGGAAATCCGTGCAGAGGGACACTACGAGCAGATTGCAGACAGGGTTTCCAAATTTATACCGAGATCTTCGATTGTAGGTATGATCCTGGAGGATCACAGCAGCTACGAGGTGGTGGAGAGCCGTGGGATCGGTATGCTGCAGCACAATGCATATAGCTGGAAGGTTGAGGACAGATCCTTTGTGCGTGCCAGAAATATGAGCAGCGGCAAGCTCATCAGGGATGCGGCCATGAATGAATGGATCCTGTCACTGACAGATGAAGAAAAGCATGTGTTCATTGATACGCTCTATGAGGTAGTGTCTGCGTCGGAGGCTTCCAATGTATTTGAGTTCGGTGCTGATATACGGAAGTCTGTGCAGAATGTACTGGAAGCAGCAAGGGAGGTAGATGAACCTACCCGGAAGGCGATTCAGCGGATCATGAAGTCACTGGTGGAGATCACACTGGAGAATTTCATGACACAAAGGAACAGCGATAAATAGTGGAAATTATCGCAAATATTTAAAATTTTAAAAAAATTAAAAAAACCTGTTGACGAATGAAAGGAAAGCAGATATAATAACATTTGTTCGCAGGAATGGCGGAATTGGCAGACGCGCACGGTTCAGGTCCGTGTGGTAGCAATACCATGAGAGTTCAAGTCTCTTTTCCTGCACGTGAAAACCTCAGTAGATGTACTGAGGTTTTTTGTTTTACGAGTTTTACAGGGAAGGTTACTTGTAATCAGCAGGAAACAGTGCTATTATAAAAGTAACCTAAAGTGAAGTTATCAGCGGGTACACGGAGGTACCTGTGAAGGTCAAGGGAGTGAGAATATGGGGATCAGAATTAATGTAAATGCAAGGCAGGACTATTCCTATCTGTTCCAGAGTATGACGACAAGCAGGGGAAACAGTCTTGGTAATTTAAATTTCCTTTCCGATTATGCCAGCATTAAGAATGGCAGTTACGGGAAGCTGATGAAGGCTTATTATGCGAAGGATGCTGCAGATAAGGCTGCTTCCAAAGGCAAGGATACAGAGACAAAGAAAAAATCCATTTCTACAGCAGCCGATTCCGCAAAGACGCTTTCGGAGATCGAGAAGGCGGCTGATACGATGAAGGAATCAGCAGACAGTCTGCTGGTGAAGGGAAGTAAATCTGTTTTTCAGAAAAAGAACGTAAAAACAACAGATGAGACAGGAAAAACAACTATTTCAGAAGAATATGATACCGATGCGATTTATAAGGCTGTTTCCGGTTTTGTGACAGATTATAATGATCTGCTCAGTAAAACATCAGCAGCTTCTTCCAAAAATCTGCAGAGTAAGGCAGATACGCTCGCAGCTGTCACCAGCGCCAATGCGAAGCTTCTTTCGAGGGTTGGAATTACCGTGAACAGTGACAGCAGCCTTTCTCTTGATGAGGAAGTCTTTAAGAAGTCTGATATGGGTATGGTGAAGAATCTGTTTGGAACGACCGGTGCCTATGGATATAAGGTATCTGCCCAGGCTTCCATGATCGACTATACAGCAGCCAAGGAGAGCACTAGGTCCAATACCTATACAGCAAACGGTACCTACAGCAATGTGTACAGTGCCGGAAATATCCTGAACTCATTCTTCTAAGGGACGTTAAGAAGATGACAGAGGACTTTTCTTTCGCTTCAGAATATGGAAAGTGATATAGTATGAGGATCAGAAGGGATGCACCCGGAAAACGGGGGCATCCTTTTTTACGGGCATCCTTTTTGTACTCGGTATGTTGAAATTTATATTGGAAAATGGTATTTTAGAAGTACCGCACAAAGCCCGGAAAGGGTTCCGGCAGAGAATGAAAGGAAGCCTTTGCAAGGCTGTGGTCGGCATATGGCAGCAAAATTTTATGCAGTAAGAAAAGGAAGAAAAACCGGTATTTTCAGAACCTGGGATGAATGCAGGGCAAGTGTCCATGGCTTTTCGGGACCGGAGTACAAGAGCTTTGGTACGCTTGAGGAAGCACAGACCTTTCTGCAGGGAGTCCAGAAGGAAGAGGTGGAAGAGGACAGACTGCGGATTTATGTGGATGGCAGCTTTCATGCAGGAACCGGGGAATTTTCTTACGGAATGGTCGTATTATTAAAAGAAGGGATACAGACCTTCCATAAGAAATATGATGATAAAGAGCTGGCAGCCATGCACAATGTTGCCGGTGAGATCAAGGGGGCAGAGGCGGCCATGCGTTATGCCATGGAGCATGGGATCAGAAAGATTGCCATTTACCATGATTATGAGGGAATTGCCAAGTGGTGTCTTGGACTGTGGAAGACGAACAAAGAGGGAACCAGAGCCTACAAGTCTTTCTATGATGAGGCCAGCAGACAGGTTGATATCCAATTTGTGAAAGTTGCCGGACATTCTGGGGATACTTATAATGAAATGGCTGACCAGCTGGCAAAGGAAGCACTGGGGATCTGAAAGAGAACAGAAGAAAAAAACAGCAAGGCAGCCGGGAGGAGATAGAAGTGATTCAGAAATTTTTAGTACAGGACAGTCCGATGGTAGCAGCAGTCGGGCTTTTACTTGCATTTGCACTGACATGTATGCTGCTTACAAAGCTAAGCAGCTTTTTACCAAAGGATGCAGGCCGGGCATTTGCCCATGATGGAAGCCTGTCAGCAGGAAAGCCAAGAGGAGCAGGCATTATTTTTGTGCTGGTGTTTATCGCAGCAGCGATTCTCTTTGCGCCGGTTTCGGTGGAGACTATGATCTATCTGATGCTGATCGCAGGAGAAATGCTGACCGGTTATATGGATGATGCAGCCGAGCATCCCTGGAATGAATATAAAAAGGGGCTGCTTGACCTGATCATCGCGATCATACTGGCAGTGACTTATCTGAACCATAATGAAAGCAGCTTTACACTGGCAACAATGGGTATTACCGTGACGGTGCCACCGGTAGTTTTTGCGGTGCTGACAGTGATACTGGTATGGACATCGATCAATGTGACAAACTGTGCAGATGGTGTGGATGGTCTTTCAGGTACACTGGTACTGGTCACCCTGACTACCATTTATGTGATCAATGGGATTCTTGGGAAGGGAAGTGATTTGCAGTACCTGATCCTGCTATTTGGCATCTGTATCCTCGGATATCTGTGGTACAATGCCACACCGGCCGCCTCCTGATGGGAGATGCAGGTTCACGGGCAATGGGTATTTTCATCAGTATTGCTATTTTAAAAACGGGATCCCCCTTTCTTTATATTCCGGCAGCGATCGTGCTGATCCTGGATGGGGGACTTGGACTGGTAAAGGTGGCACTGCTGCGTTTTCTGAAGATCGGAATTCTGAAGCATACAAGAACACCGCTTCATGATCATGTGCGCAAGGTGATGGGATGGTCCAATACGCAGACCGTATTCCGTTTTGCTATCATACAGATTGTTGTTTCAGCAGCAACAGTTTATCTTCTGCTGATGAGAAAGTAAGGAAACAGGGGGATTTACGGAAGGAGAAGGGATATGAAGGAGAGAAGAGATAAGGTAAATTATTATCTGGATCTGGCAGAAAGTGTATCGCACAGGGGTACCTGTCTTCGAAGAAACTATGGGGCAGTGATCGTTAATAATGATGAAGTAATTTCGACCGGTTATGTGGGAGCGCCAAGGGGCAGGAAAAACTGTTCCGACCTTGGAACCTGTATCAGGCAGCAGCTTAATATCCCAAGGGGAGAGCGTTATGAGCTGTGCAGGAGTGTCCATGCGGAGGCCAATGCGATCATCAGTGCTTCCAGGGATAAGATGATTGGAAGCAGTATTTATCTTGCGGGAACCGATGCACAGACAGGAGAATATATTGCCAATTCCAACAGCTGTTCCATGTGTAAGCGTATGATCATCAATGCCGGGATCGTTAAGGTATATGTCCGGGATGACAGGGATCATTACAGAGAGATCCTGGTGCAGGACTGGATTGATAATGATGAGTCATTAGAGGGCATCATGGGCTATTGATGAAGGAGAAGGAAAATGGATTATGAGATCAGTATGCTTTTTCCGGAGGGAAAAAGAAAAGCGCTGACTTTCAGCTATGATGATGGAACTATACATGACAGAAGGCTGGCAGCGCTGTTAAACGAATATGGGATGAAGGGAACCTTTAACCTGAATTATGGTCTTCTTGGCAAAGGGGGGATGGAGACTGTAAATGGGATTGAAACTGATTTTTCCAGGGTGGAAGCAGAAGAGGTGCGTTGTCTTTATCAGGGGCATGAGATCGCATCCCATGCCTACAGTCATGCGTCCCTGACAGGACTGCCAAAGAATATGGCTGCAACAGAAGTATTGAAGGACCGCTATAATCTGGAACAGCTTACCGGAGAGCTGATCCGTGGTTTTGCCTATCCATACGGGGCATATAACAGCCAGATCGAGGAGATACTGGATGCCTGTGGCATTGAATATGCCAGAACTGTAGAAAGCACCTGGGATTTTTATCTGCCAGAGGACTTTCTTGCATGGCATCCCACCTGTCATCATGAGGATGAAAGGCTGATGGTGCTTGCAGAGAAATTCTGCAGGGAAGAGAAGGATGGTCCCTTTGTTTTTTATCTTTGGGGACACAGCTATGAATTTGAACAGAAAAATAACTGGGAGCTGATGGAGAACTTCCTGAAATATATGGCACAGTACAAGGAGGATATCTGGTGTGCCACCAATATTGAAATTCTGGATTATGTGAAGGCATACAGGGAGCTGAAGCGCTCTACGGATGGAAAGATCCTGATGAATCCAAATGCCACACCGCTTTATGTGGCTATGAATGGAAGGAAGTACTGTATTCATGGCAATGAAAAGCTGGAGCTGCCAAGCTGACAGGGTATAAAGGGAAGCACTTCGAAAAAAACAAAAGTCCGTTTCGGACTTACAGGAAAGGATTAGAAAATGAAGGTTGATTTATTTTCCATCGGACCATTTACGGTACATGGATATGGACTGATGATTGGAATTGGTGTTCTCTGCTGTGTCTTTATGGCAATGAAGAGGGCAAAGAAGTACGGACTTATCGAGGATGCGATCGTAGATATTGCGATCTGGGGGCTGATCGGCGGCTTTCTTGGTGCCAAGCTGCTGTTTCTGATCGTGGAGTGGAAGCAGTTCCTTAAGAATCCGCTGGCACTACTAGGCTCAGAGGGCTTTGTGGTATATGGCGGTATTATTGCAGGTGTGGTGGCAGCGATTCTTTATTGTAAAAAGAAGAAGCTGATTTTTCTGGATTATTTTGACCTGGCTGCACCTTCGATCGCTATGGCACAGGGCTTTGGCCGTATCGGATGTTTTCTGGCAGGCTGCTGCTACGGAAGAGAAACAGATCTGCCGATCGGTGTGATATTTCCGGAAGGTGCGCTTGCTCCTGCCGGGATAAGGCTTCTGCCGACGCAGCTTATTTCCTCTGCAGGAAATTTCCTGATCATGGCGATTCTCCTTGCTGCTTATCCCAGGCGGAAAAGAAAGGGAGATACAGGTTTTTTGTATATGCTGCTTTATGGAGTAGGGCGTTTTCTGATAGAGTTTCTCAGGAATGATGAAAGAGGAGCAGTGGGAGGACTTTCCACTTCCCAGTTTATATCCCTGTTTATTGTGGCAGCAGGAATCCTGCTGATGTGTAATAAAAGGCGGGCACTGGTGGAAGCTGCAGGTCAGACAGGGGCGGATGGAAAGACCGATACGAAATAAAATAATCAGATGAGGAGAAGAGCATGAAAAAAATGGTTCTGGATCATAAAGCGTATGAAGAAACAGCCAGACAGGCGGTTGCGGAAGGACAGGTTCTTCTGATCAATGAGGAGCATACGCTGCCTTTGCAGGAAGGTACAAGACTTGCCATGTTTGGCAGAATGCAGTTCCATTATTATAAAAGCGGGACCGGTTCGGGAGGCATGGTGAATGTAAGTAAGGTGACTGGTATCCTGGATGCCCTGAAGGAATCAGGGCAGGTGATACTTGATCCCCAGGTTCTTTCTGCCTATGAGGCATGGGTAAAGGAGCATCCCTTTGACGCTGGTGTCGGCTGGGGAAATGAGCCATGGTGCCAGGTGGAAATGGAGCTTCCGGAGGAGCTTGTCAGTGAGGCGGCAGCCAGAAACGATGCGGCTCTTGTGATCATTGGAAGAACAGCCGGGGAGGATCAGGACAATAAAAACCAGGAGGGCTCCTATCTGCTGACAGAGAAGGAAAAAGATATGCTTTCCAAGGTCAGAAAGCATTTTGAAAGGCTGATCCTTGTGCTGAATACCGGAAATATCATGGATATGGATTTCATAGAAGAATATCATCCGCAGGCACTTCTTTACGCATGGCAGGGCGGTATGGTCGGTGGCTATGGAACCGCAGATGTACTGCTTGGTAAGACCTGTCCGAGCGGCAGGCTGACAGATACCATTGCTTATAAGATCACGGATTATCCTTCTGATGCCAATTTTGGCAACAGGGACAGGGATCTTTATGAGGAGGATATTTATGTAGGCTACCGTTACTTTGAAACAGCAGCGAAGGAAAGGGTCCGTTATCCCTTTGGCTTTGGTCTTTCCTATACAGATTTCAGGATCTGGGACGTCAGCTTCAGCGCAGGGGAAAAGGATGCGGAGATTACCTTTACCGTTCAGAATATCGGGACTGTGCCCGGAAAAGAGGTAGTACAGGTTTATGTGACAGCTCCTGAGGGAGCACTTTCCAAGCCGGAAAAGGTGCTGGCTGGCTTTGCCAAGACCAGGGAATTAAAGCCGGGGCTTAAAGAGCAGATGAGGATTGCTGTTCCCTATGAGAGCTTTGCTTCCTATGATGAAACAGGGACAAGCGGCTTTGCGTCCTCCTATATTCTGGAAAAGGGTGAGTATTTGTTCCATATCGGAAGGAATGTCAGGGAGACTGAGGTGGCAGGAAGCTTTACTCTTGAGGAAACGGTATGTCTTGCCTCCCTGTCACAGGCACTGGCTCCGGTGACACCCTTTGAGAGGATGCGTTTTATAAGAGAAAAAGACGGAGCTGTACATAAGGTAATGGAGGCTGCTCCGCTCAGAAAGAAGAATCCGGCAGAGAAGAGAAAAGAGCTGCTGCCGGAGGAGCTTCCATTTACCGGAGATCAGGGATACCGTCTGATCGATGTAAAGGAAGGAAGGGTATCCATGGATGCCTTTGTGGCACAGTTTAATGATGATGACTTAAGCTGTATCATCCGCGGAGAGGGTATGGGAAGCCCAAAGGTAACACCCGGAACGGCAGCAGCCTTTGGCGGTGTATCCGGGGAACTTGCACATTTTGGCATCCCCTGCGGCTGCTGCTCTGACGGGCCCTCCGGTATGCGGCTTGACAGCGGCATGAAGGCATTCAGCCTCCCCAATGGTACACTGCTTGCCAGCACCTTCAATACAGCACTGGTGGAGAAGCTGTATTCCTTTACCGGAATTGAGATGGTGAAGAACAAAATAGATGCTCTTCTGGGACCTGGTATGAATATCCACAGACACCCGCTGAATGGAAGAAACTTTGAGTATTTTTCGGAGGATCCTTTTGTTACGGGAAAGATGGCAGCAGCCATGATCCGTGGCTTAAAGAGTGCAGGAGTGACAGGAACTGCCAAACATTTCTGTGCCAACAATCAGGAGACCGGAAGATCTACGGTTGATTCTGTTATTTCGGAAAGAGCACTCCGTGAGATTTATCTGAAGGGCTTTGAAATGGCAGTCAGGGAAGCCGGGGCAGATTCCATTATGACGACCTATGGAAGCGTAAACGGACTTTGGACAGCCGGAAGCTATGACCTGAATACTACGGTCCTGCGAGGAGAGTGGGGCTTTCAGGGTATCGTGATGACCGACTGGTGGGCCAAGATCAATGATGAAGGAGAAGAGCCAAGGATCAACAACTTTGCGGCAATGGCAAAGGCGCAGAACGATCTTTATATGGTCTGTACAGATGCTTCAATCAATGACAGTGATGATAATACCCTTTCATCCCTTAAGGCGGGAACACTGACAAGGGGAGAGCTGCAGAGAAATGCAGCAAATATCTGCGGATTCCTGATGAATACCCATGCTCTTGAAAGAATGGAGGGCATACAGACCAGTGTGGAGGTGATCGGAGAAACAGATCAGGAGATCACTTCAGATGCAGAGGTTACTTATTATAAAGTCGAAGATGAGATCAGTATTTCTCTGGATGGAGTGGATACCGGCAGAGATAAGGACTTCGTTTTTGCACTGGATCTGCAGAAGCTTGGCGGGTATCGTGTGGAAGTAACAGCAAAGTCAGACTTATCAGAGCTTGCGCAGCTTCCGGCGACACTGATCTATCAGAGCGTACCGATGGCAGTCTTTTCCTTTAATGGAACTGGCGGAGAGTGGAAGACGATAAAGAGAAAGGCAGTATTTCATAATAAATACGCTGTACTTCGTCTTTACTTTGCACAGAATGGTCTGGAGGTACAGAAGATCACCTTCCGATTCGACAGGGAACTGGAGAGAAAGGATGATGTTATCGAGGCTTATGTAAACAGTAACGACTAAAGACAGGGAAAGAGCAGTCAATGCTGTGTGAGATACGTGATATTGGATATTTTGCGACAGCTGCTTCATGGCAGATGCTGGATTTTTGAATTTTTCAGAACTTTTTGATTAAAAGGAAAAATTCAGATAATAAAAATTGAAAAATGTGTTGACAAGCCACTTTGAACATGGTATATTAGCAAAGTGGCTTGGGTAAACAAGCAGTGGACGGGATCTTAGCTCAGCTGGGAGAGCATCTGCCTTACAAGCAGAGGGTCACAGGTTCGAGCCCTGTAGGTCCCACTTCTCTGAAAAGAGAAAAAATTGAATATGGCGAGATAGCTCAGTTGGCTAGAGCACACGGTTCATACCCGTGGTGTCGAGGGTTCAAATCCCCCTCTCGCTACTAGGTGAAAGTTACGAGAAACGTTGATTATACAGCGTTTCTCGTTTCTTTTTGTCCTCTGCCAACAGACGAAAAATGATGACAAATGATGACAGAGGATGCCATATCCTGCAAAGCAATGATTTTTTCTTTGTCCTCATGGACATCATAGTTATAAAATCTTTCGTTCGTTGTTTCCAGATGACCAAGGATAGAAGCAACAGCCTTTTGAGGTAATTTTTCATTCAGCATGGAAGAAACAGTTCTTCTGATACCATGGATTGAAGTTTTTTTAATTCCTCCTTCTTTTGCTCTTCGATCGACTGCGCAGCTAATGTCATGGGCTGTATATCTTTCCCCATTTTCCCTACAGAAAATGAAATCACCGGGAAGGTTCAAAGATTTAATACTTGAAAATAGATCTTTAAGATCTTTGGTCAAAGGAATAGTTCTGTGTTTTCTGTTCTTAGGTTCTCCGATGACTAATTCACAGGAACGATCAGAATAATCAAGTCGGTGTTCTGAAAAATCAATATGGATGTGAAGATCGTCAAGATCTGTCCAATGCAAAGCTGCAATTTCACCAACACGCATACCAGTCAATATAGCCAATTTTATAGCATAGTCTGGCATGTATAATGGATGGCGCTGCAAATGATAATTTACAGATTCAGAAAGTTTAAAAAGCTCACTTTCTGTAAGAATCCTATCAGAATCCGGCTTTGTTTCTTCAACTGTGCAGCATGATAAAATAAGGTTTCGATCAACTTTATCATAGATGTTAGAAGAAATGTAATCGGAACGGTAAGCAAAGTCAAAACACATTCTTATATACCCAAGTACATTTTTTGCACAAGATAAAGACATTTTGTTCTCTTCTACAATTTCAATTAAAATTTTTTCAAGAGTAATAGGGCTTAAACTTCTGATGTTTTTTTCTGATAGAGAAGAGGATGAAATATAATTAGTATAATCTCTTTCATACCTTCTAATTGTACTCTGAGAAATGCCTTTAATCTTTTTCCCTATGAATTTTCTTTTGTATTCAATCCTTTCTGTCCAAAGTCCAGAAAATGCTATTGGTTTCTCATAACTTACATGGTAAAAATCACATAAAAACTCATACATTTCAGACAAAGTTTCAGTTCTTACCTGTCTTGTTCCTCTTAATTTTGTAGGATCTGGAATGTATGTAATAAATCGTGTATCTTTCCCCTTTCCTTTTGTGATTTTGTACTTATGTACAGAATCTAAAATATTTTTCATTATGTCCTCCTGACTGGAGTTCACAACGTCATCAATTGTTATAATACCAGTTCCTAAATAATACTTCAATATTTCGTAGTTCATTCACATTTCTCCATTTTCTCAATACAACAAAAAAATAGTTACATTGAAATGTGTAAAAAAAATCTAGGATTCCTACCGTTTTCGTAGTTGTAACCCCTGTGGTGATAAAAAATAGGGTAAAATTTTGTAACTACTATGGTGACAAATACGGTTTTCCATGGTGGTTTCCTTTTTCTTTATCAGGGGTTTTGACTTATACAGTATTTTAAAAAATATTTTTTACATATATTCCATATAGGACAGAACAGATATAACAAAGTTTTGTACCTCTTAAAAAGGAGAAATGTATAATGGATGATTTGAGAAATATGGATCAAGAGGATGTAAAAGGTCTTACTGTTTATCTAGGAGGAATTGAACAACAAGTTTCAAGATGGATCGAGAAAGAGATCAAGTCAGAGATTAAAAAAGAAGTGAAACGGGATCTGCAACAGGAAGAAAGGAGTTACTAACATGAGGAAGAAAAAAGACAATTTCCGATTGTCAGTTTTGGAAACTCTGGCAGGCTGTCCGGACGATTTGGACAACATCAAAAAGCAGCTTCTTCGCTCCCTGATAAGGGGAAGTAAGAGAAAGAAAGTGAAAGTCAACAAAGGATCATATAAGGCGATTCTGGAGCATTTGAGGACGCTCTGTGAAGAACTTGGCATAAGCGAAGCAAGCACCCTTATAGGACGGCTAGAGGGGCAGGAGAAGGTATACAAGAAGGAACTGTATACCTTCGTGCTGAAACATTTTCACGATCTCAAGAACGTATCAGAGACTTACAGACTTCTAGTGAGTTTGGAAGAAAAGTGAAAATGACAGGGGTAGCTTTTTACTCTGTTTCGTATTGTGAAACAGATGTAAAAAAGCGTAGGGGTCGAGTAAGACCCATGCTTTCCTGTTTGGATGATCTGTTCTATAGATCAGACAAATAGGAAAGGGAGTCCAGAGGGTTTACCCTTTGGCAAGATAAGCCCCAGTTTTATCGGGGCGGTGGAAGAATCTTCGATTCTACCATATCTTGCTTAAGGCAGTTACATCACACAGGAAATATTAGGAGCGTAGAGCGACTTTTATTTTCTGTGGTGTGACTGACCTATATAGGAAAAGGAAAAAGAAAATGGCAAGTGTAGAAAAAATAGCAAGGGAAAACGTATGGAATATTATTAGACACAATGAGAGATTGAATCACAACTACAGTAATAGTGATGTGGACTTAAAAAGAAAGAATCTTGATTATCTTCTTACACCTGACAGAGGAATGTCTTCCTATGATTACTACAAACAGAGATTGTCGGAATGTTATGTTTATGGAAGAAGTGACGTAAAAACAGTTTTCAGCTGGGTTATCACCTGTCCAGAAGATGTACCAGAAGATCAAACAGATCTGTTCTTTTACAACTGTTATGATTTTTTAAATGAGCGGTACGGGGGAGAGAAAAATTGTATCTCCTGCTCTGTGCATAAAGACGAAAGCGGTCGCCCTCACATGCACTATTTAGGAATGCCTATAGTAGAGGATAAAAAACACGGTGGTGAAAAAGTTTGTTGTAATGACGTAATAAACAGGAAAGACCTTCGTAATTTTCATCCTGATCTGGATAGGTATTTAAAAAACAATGGTGTGAAAGGGTCTGTTTACACTGGGATTACCCAGAAGCAAGGGGGAAACCGGAGTATCAGAGAATTAAAACAGGAGAGAGAAGTTCAGAGAACCAGACAGCAGGAAAGAAGGTGGTAGGGTATGAATGATAAATATCACATTGCCCTTGCCCTTCTAGCCTTATTCCTGCTCATCCTGCTACAAGGTCAGAAAATCAACAAGAATAATAAAAACAAGAAGGTAAAAGATCTAAGCTGGGGAAAACGGGGAAAAGTGCATGGTGTTATATTTGGAAGAAAAGGGAAAAAGGTTTTGTATTCAGAGACCTCAAAAGAACAGCACTGCTTTGTCTGTGCAGGCACAGGAAAGGGCAAAACTTCCTCTCTCCTGATCCCAACTTTGAGATCATGGACAGGATCTTCCTTGACCATTGATATTTCCGGGGATATTAGCAAGAACTGTCCAGATATGGAAAATAAAATGGTCTACGAGCCAGAAGATCCTGACACGCTTCCCTATGACGTTTTTTACGTGATTGACAAAATGAGTGATCCAGACAAGCAGAATGAAGCCCTTTGTCAGTTGGCGATCCTTTTACTCCCGGAAAAGCCGAACATGAACGACAATGCGCTCTTCTTTTTGAAAAATGGCAGGAAAATACTTTCGGCTGCGCTCATTGCCTTCTATCATCAGAATCTTGATTTTTGTGAGATCTGCAGAAAGGTAGTATCTAGTTCGTGGCAAACTTTGTTTAATGAAATAGACGACAGCGGAAATCAGGAAGCGGTGATGTATATAAATGGCTTTGTGGGGGCGAATGAAGCCAATACAGCAGGTTGCTATCAGTCAGCAGTGGACGCTGTTTCACTTTTCGCTACCAACGTGAATGTGCGGAACTCCGTCCGCCGCCCTGATAAGGGGGAAATGTCACTACAACCTGACTGTATTGAAATGAATAATATCTTTGTGATTATCCAAGATGAAAAACTAGAGTTGTATTCTCCGCTCATGAATATTATCGTTTCTCAATTCATGCAGTACATATCTTCGAGAGTGGTTGACAAGAAAAAAAGTAAAACGATCCTGCTTGCCTTGGACGAGTACGCATCCCTCCACATAGACAGCGGAATGATCTTGGAAGCAACCAGAAAATACAGAAAGCGTCTGTGTCGCTTAATGATCTTGACGCAAAACCTTGCAGATCTGATCATTTTGTATGGAAGAGAAGTAACACGTGGCTTGATCGGAAACTTTGACTACAAGATACTTCTGGGGGGGATTGGGGATCTGGAAAGTCTTGAAACATTCAGCAAATTAATAGGTTATCAGGAAACTACAAAAAGAAGTGTGTCAAAGAGTAACTCCGGAATGTCACGCACTGAAAGTGAGGACAAGGAGTTTATCATTGAACCGGCTGAACTGGATCGGTTAGGGGAAGATATGGTTTTGATCAGCCCAGAAGGGTATTTCAGGTTGAAAAAGAACTTTTATTTTAAGAAATAACGAAAAACTTTACGTTTTCTTTGCAATGTAAATTAAATATGATATCTTTAAAAAAGGGGGACAACTAAAAAGGGGAAAAATAATGGACGATACGACAGGTGTTCCCTTTTCTGATGATTTAGAAGTCAGAAAACAGGAAGTTTTAAGAGAAGCAGAAGAGGTTGAAAGACTTCAAAATGAATACATGAAGTATCTCAGAAAACATGATAGGAAGAGATACAAACTTATGAAATTCATTGAAAAAATTGGCTGTGGATACTGAAAAGAAAGGTGAGAAGAAAAACTTCCCACCTTTTTCTTATGAAATCATCATTCTCAACTTTTTCAATGATTCAACCTTTCGTTTTTTCACTGAAATTTCTGAAAGTCCCAATTCCGCTGAAATGTCTTTTATACTCATCTGATTAACATAAAAT